>Ga0137410_10000015_pt1 | contig 123717 bp, 129 predicted proteins | sample CZODoug1_16funga_FD_108878 | JGI IMG/M metagenome (GOLD analysis project Ga0137410, IMG submission 108878) | Vadose zone soil fungal communities from Angelo Coast Range Reserve, California, USA - CZODoug1_16fungal (Illumina Assembly) | ecosystem: Environmental > Terrestrial > Soil > Vadose... | reverse complement strand
TTTGCCATCCAGCCGGGCACCGGCCGCATCCACATCAACGATGTCGGTGAAGGCACTTGGGAGGAGATCAATGTCGGTGCAGCTGGGGCCAACTACGGGTGGCCGGGCTCGGAAGGCCCCGACAACGTCACCGGTAACGTCACCGGGCCGTTGTTTGCCTACGGGCACACTCCGGCCGTCCCCGCTGGATCGGGCACTGGCGGTTTCTTCAATGGCTGCGCGATCATCGGCGGGGCGTTTTACCCGCCGAGCGGCTCCTTCCCGGCGCCTTACCGCGGTTCCTACTTTTTTGCGGACCTCTGCACGTCCTTCGTCGCGCGACTCGATCTCGCGAACGGCAACGCGGCCTATGCATTCGGCGCTGTCCCAGGCAACCCGGTGGGTATGCTCGTGGCGAGCGATGGTGCGTTGCTCGTGTTGACCCAGTCCAGCGTCGTTCGCTTCACCTCGCCCTAGCGTCCGGTGATGTACGCCAACTGCCCCAAATGCAAGGCGGCGTCAGGCGGCGTGGACGTCTGCCCGGCGTGCGGGCTGATCTTTGCGAAGTATCTGAAGGCGCGGGTGGCAGTCCCCGCGCAGACTGACCCTGAGCCTGAGGAGGAGGCCGGCGAGATCTCGTGGAAGGCGAGGACCAGGGCCGCGCTGTTGTACGTCCCCGAGGAAGTCAATGCGTCGAGCGTCACCCTGCGGGCGATGCTGCTCGCTGCGGCGGCGCTGTACGGCGGACACCTCGCCCTGATGGACATCCCGGAATGGGAGATGTCGCAGTCCTTCATGCACCTCGTGCTGCTGCCGTTCCACGAGTTCGGCCACATCTTCTTCAGGCCGTTCGGCGAGTTCATGATGCTGCTCGGCGGAACGCTGTTCCAGGTGATGATGCCGCTCGGCCTCGGCGCCTATTTCATCGTCAGGAACCGCGATCCCTTCGCCGGCTCGCTGATGCTGTGGTGGGCGGCGGCCGGCGTGATGGACAGCGCGCCCTACATCTATGACGCCTGGAAGCCGCAGCACGTGCTGCTGACCGGCCGCACCGGCGACACCGGCGCGCACGACTTTGTCGACGTGCTCGGCGACCTCGGCCTGCTGCGCCAGGCGCAACCGATCGGCCGCGCGGTGCACGCGTTCAGCGTTCTGCTGATGGCGGCGGCGCTCGCTTGGGGCGCCTACCTGCTGCGCGGCCAGTACGCGAACCGACTCAAGCTCTAGTCCCTCGAAGACTTCGCGCTGCGGGAGTCGCACGACTTGGACAAGGCGCCAGCAGCTTTCGAGCTGGGCGCCTTGATCCCAACTCAACTTGCCCCTAGACTCGCTTCGATCCCTTCGGCGGTGCCTCGGAAGAAAGGGAGTAGGCGATATGGATCGGTATCTTCGCGGCCTTGGGGCCATTTCACTCCTCGCTGCCGGGTGCGTTGCGGTCGCGCCGCCAGCGCCGAGCATGGAGAATCTCTACGAGAGGGCGAAGCTCGAGAAGGAGCTGGTCATCTACGGCGGCGGTCCGACTACGCTCTACGAAGTTCCGGCGCGGGCCTTCGAGCAGCAATATCCCGGCATCAAGGTGACCGTCCACGCCGGCTTCAGCAACGTCCACAACGAAAAGATCAACCGGCAACTCAAGGCCGGGGCACTGGACGCCGACCTGGTCATCTTGCAGACGGTGCAGGACTATGTTCGCTGGAAGAAGGAAGGCGTGCTCGCGCAATTCAAGCCCGCTGCCTGGGATGCAATTGACGAGTCGTTCAAGGACTCGGATGGTCACTATGTCGGCGTGTTCGTCACCTCGGTGTCCTACGCCCACAACAAGGACCTGGTGCGGCCCGCCGACGTTCCGAGGTCCGCGAAGGATTTCCTCAAGCCGCAATTCCGGGGCAAGATGATCTCCTGCTATCCGCACGACGACGACATCACGCTCTATCTGTTCCACACGATCGTGCAGCGCCATGGCTGGGATTGGATGACCCAGTACGTGGCGAACGGCGCGCAATTCGTCCAGGGCCATCTCGGCGTGTCGCGCGCTCTCGCCTCCGGCGAGAGCGCGGTATCGATCGACTCCAATCCGAATTTTTCACTGCGCGAGCAGCGTGCCGGCAAGCCGGTCGAGATATCGTTCTCGGAGATCGACCCGACGCCAGTGTGGGCGCAGACCGCAGCGACGTTCAAGCAATCGCCGCACCCGAACGCGGCTCGGCTCTTCCTGAGCTGGTTCCTGGAAAAGGAGCAGCAGGGCAAGCTGGATACCTGGTCGTCGCGCAGGGACGTGCCGCCGCCCCCGGGGCTGCCGCCGTTGTTCTCGCTCAAGCTCGCGAATGACTACCCGGCGTTCATCAGCAATGCCGAACTGGTCGCGGACCTGCGAAAGCGCTTCGAAGCATTGACCGGGCCGGTCCAGAACAAGGGCGGTGTGCGCTAGCCTGCCCCCGTCCCGCCCGGGCCGCGCACCCGAACGTATAATGCGGGGCAATGGCCGGTCCAGTCCTGAGGATACTTGGCATCGATCCGGGTTTGCGCGTTACCGGGTTCGGCATCATCGAGAAAAACGGCGCGACCATCGCCTACATCGCCAGCGGTTGCATCAAGTCCGGTAACTCGGATCTGCCCGAACGCCTGGGAACGATCCTCGCGAACCTGCGCGAGGTGATAGCGAAGCACCGTCCCCAGCAGATCGCGATCGAGAAAGTCTTCGTCAACGTCAATCCCGCGTCCACGCTCGCCCTCGGCCAGGCCCGCGGCACGGCGATCTGCGCCGCGGTGGACGCAGGGCTTCCGGTCTCGGAGTACACGGCGCTGCAGGTGAAACAGTCCGTGGTCGGCAACGGTCACGCGAGCAAGGAGCAGGTGCAGCACATGGTCAAGCGCCTCTTGAGCCTCGCCGGGGCTCCTTCGGCGGACGCGGCCGACGCGCTCGCCTGCGCGATCTGCCACGCCCACGGCGGGCGGCTAGGAAGCATGTCCACGCGCGGCTATCGGATCAAGCGGGGGAGGCTGGTGTGATCGGGCGCGTCGTCGGCGTGCTCGTCGAGAAGCATCCGCCGCAGATCCTCGTTGAAGCCGGCGGCGTCGGCTACGAAATCGAAGTGCCGATGAGCACCTTCTACAATCTGCCTGCCTCCGGTGAGCGCGTCACGCTGCTCACGCACCTCGTGGTGCGCGAGGACGCGCATCTTCTCTACGGGTTCGCCACCGACCCGGAGCGCCGCGCCTTCCGGCAGCTTCTGAAGATTTCCGGCGTCGGCCCGCGCATCGCGCTCGCCGTGCTCTCCGGGATGAGCGTCGGGGAGCTGGTGGAGGCGGTGGCCGCCCAGGAATCGGGCAGGTTCGTCAGGGTTCCCGGGATCGGCAAGAAGACCGCCGAGCGGCTGCTGCTCGAGCTGAAAGGCAAGCTCGGCGCCGATGCGCTCTCCGGCGTCGCTGTCAACCGCGACAAGCCTGCTGCGAGCGACGTGATCAACGCGCTGCTGGGTCTGGGGTACAGTGACAAGGAGGCCCAGCTCGCGGTGAAGCACCTGCCCGAAGGCCTGTCGATCTCGGACGGCATCCGGCAGGCGCTGAAGTCTTTGGCGAGGGGCTGATGAACCGATAGATCGAGCTCGAACAACAAGAAGAACAAGGCAGGGGAGGAACCCTATGAACCAGCAAGTCCGCTTTTGCACCTCGAGCGATGGCTTCCGGCTGGCGTATGCGACCTCCGGAACCGGGCCGCCGATTGTGAGGGCGCCGCACTGGTTCAGCCACCTCGAGCACGACTGGAACAACCCGGCGATGATGCCCTGGTCCGCGGGCCTGTCGCGCGGGTATTCGCTCCTGCGCTTCGACCAGCGGGGCACCGGCCTATCCGACCGCGACGCTCCGATCGCCTCGTGGGAATGCCACGTCGTAGACCTCGAGTGCGTGATCGACGCTGCACGGTTCGATCGTTTTGCGCTGCTCGGCCTCTCGCAGGGGGCGGCGTTCGCGATCGCGTACGCGGCGCGGCACCCCGAGCGGGTCAGTCACCTGATCATCTGCGGCGGCTTCGCCCGCGGCCGTCAGGTCCGCGGATTGCCCACTGAAGAACTGGAAACGCTTCAGAAGTTGATCGAGCTCGGCTGGGGCAGCAACGATCCCTCGTTCCGCCAGGTGTTCGCCAGTCGGTTCCTGCCCGACGCGGGGCTGGACGCGATCCACGCGTTTAACGACATGATGCCGCTGACGGCATCGGCGAAGACGGCGGCCCGGATCCACAGGACGAACGGCTTGATCGACGTGCGCGAGCAGGCGGCGCGCGTGAAATGCCCGACGCTGGTGCTTCATGCCCGTGGCGATCTCAGCATCCCGTTCGAAGAGGGCAGGCTCGTCGCGGGACTCATCCCCGGCGCGCGATTCGTGTCCCTCGAGACCCACAACCACCTGATGATGGAGAGCGAGCCGGCGTGGCGCGACTTCCTCGCTGCGATGGCCGAGTTTTACCCGTCCGCGGAGGCGGCGACATCCGCCGGCAGCTTTCCCGGCCTCACTCCGCGCGAGACCGAGGTCCTCGAGCTCATCGCGCAAGGGCTGGACAACGCCCAGATCGCCGCGCGCCTCGATCTCTCCGAGAAGACCGTGCGCAACAACATCACTCACATCTTCGACAAGATCCAGGTCGAGAACCGGGGGCAGGCGATAGTCCGCGCCCGCGAAGCCGGCCTCGGCGTCAAGCCGGCCAAGCAGCCGGGACACTAGTCCCGGAATCCCGAACTGCATTTCCCGGTGTCCCGGGACCGCCGCCTCAGGCGCGGCGGCTCCCCGCCCGGCACCATGCTGACCCATGAACACGGTTCAAGTCGACAAGCCGGAACGCGCGCCCGGCCTGTGGTCCGGACTCCTTGCGCGCCTGACATGGATGGGAGAACAAGCATGAACCCGACGACCTATGCAACCGACACCCCGCGCTATGCGCGTGCAATCGAAGCGTCCAAGCGCATCCGCTGGGACATCGACCGCGACGTCATCCGCGGCCGCAATTTCGACTTCACCAGGAAATTCCTGCCTGACGGCATCTCCAAGCTCGACCGGCTGGCCTTCCTGGGCGCCGACGACCGGCGCCTGCTCGGCCAGATCCAGGGCCGCACCTACGCCAACATGTTCGGGCTAGTCGAGCGCTTCATCGCGCCCAAGATGCTCGAGGTCAGCCGCGACCACTGGCTCGGCGACCAGACCGCGCTCGAGGCGCTGGTGCGTTTCACCGACGAGGAGCTCAAGCACCAGGAGCTGTTCCGCCGCATCGAGCGCATGGTCGCCGAGGGCATGCCGGCGGGCTACCGCTTTCTCCCCCAGCCGAACGAGGTGGCGGGGCTGGTGCTGGGCAAGTCCACTTGGTCGGTGCTCGCGCTCACCTCCCACATCGAGCTGTTCGTGCTCGCGCACTACCGCGAGAGCATCGACCCGGACGGCGAGGTCTCGGAACTCTTCAAGGACGTGTTCCTCTACCACTGGAAGGAGGAGTCCCAGCACGCGATCCTCGACGAGCTGGAATGGAAGCGCGAGGACGCCAAGCTCTCGCCCGAGGCTCGCGAGCAGGCCGTGACCGACCTGATCGAGCTGGTGGCGGCGGTGGACGGGATGCTCCAAGCGCAGGCCGCGGCCGATGCCGACTACTTCTTCAAGGTCTGCCGCGGGCCGTACTCGAAGGAGCAGTCCGCGCGGGTGCGCGAAGGCGTGCTGTACGCCTACCGCTGGCAGTACATCATCTCCGGAGTCGAGGAGCCTCGCTTCCAGAAAATCCTCGGCGGCCTGATCAGCAAAGAGCAGTTCGGCCGCATCGGCGCGGCGCTCGCGCCCATCATGGCCCCGGCAGTGCACTGACCCGTCGTCGCACTCCACCCCGATCCTGCGCGTCGGGGTGGACGCCGGAGCAGGTAAGATAGCGCATGGCCATCGAAACCGACCGCCTCATCTCCGGCGCCCCGGTCTCGCCGCAGGAGCAGGCCTTCGAGCGCTCGCTGCGGCCGAAATCCCTCTCCGAGTACATCGGCCAGGAGAAGATCCGCGGCCAGTTGTCGATCTTCGTCGAGGCCGCGCGCAAGCGAAAAGAGGCGCTCGACCACGTGCTGCTGTTCGGGCCGCCCGGCCTGGGTAAGACCACGCTCGCCCACATCGTCGCGCGCGAGATGGGCGTGAACCTGCGCCAGACCTCCGGCCCGGTGCTCGAGCGCCCCGGCGACCTCGCCGCCCTGCTCACCAACCTCGAGCCGAACGACGTGCTGTTCATCGACGAGATCCACCGCCTCGCGCCGGTAGTCGAGGAGATCCTCTACCCGGCGCTCGAGGACTACCAGATCGACATCATGATCGGGGAGGGGCCGGCGGCGCGCTCGGTGAAACTCGACCTGCCGCCCTTCACTCTGGTGGGCGCGACCACGCGCGCCGGGATGCTCACCAATCCCTTGCGCGACCGCTTCGGCATCGTCGCGCGTCTTGAGTTCTACACCGCCGCCGAGCTCGAGAAGATCGTCCACCGCTCCGCCGGCCTGCTCGAGGTCGAGGTCGGGCCGGAGGGCGCGCTCGAGATCGCGAAGCGCTCGCGCGGCACGCCGCGCGTCGCCAACCGGCTGCTCCGCCGCGTGCGCGACTTCGCGCAGGTGAGGGCGAAGGGCGCGATCACCCGCGAGGTCGCCGACGCAGCGCTCGCGATGCTCGACGTCGACGTGCTGGGGCTGGACGTCATGGACAGGAAGCTCCTGCTTGCCGTGATCGAGAAGTTCTCGGGCGGTCCGGTCGGGCTCGAGAACCTCGCGCACGCGATCGGCGAGGAGGCGGACACCATCGAGGACGTGCTCGAGCCGTTCCTGATCCAGCAGGGCTATCTGCAAAGAACGCCGCGCGGGCGCATCGCCACGATCTCCGCTTACCGGCACCTGGGCCTCGCTGCCCCGAAGACCACCGATTCCGGGGCGCTGTTCGGGCAATGACCGGGCACGTCGCCGATCAGCCCTTTTCCTGGCCGGTCCGCGTTTACTACCAGCACACCGATGCCGGAGGCATGGTCTTCCATGCCAACTATCTCTCGTTCATGGAATGCGCGCGCACCGAATTGCTGCAGTCTCTGGGGTTCGATCTGGGGGAACTCGCCCGCCGCGATCATGTCCTCTTTGTGGTGCATTCGGCGCAAATCGCCTACCATAAGCCCGCTTTGCTGAATGATGCTTTGACCGTGACCGCGCGAGTGAAGCAGGTGGGCCGGGCGCGGCTGGTCTTCGATCAGGCGGTGATGCGGGGGGAGGAGACGCTGGCGAGCGCCGAGTTGAGCTTGGCGTGCGTGAGCGCGAAGAGCTACAGGCCGGTCGGGGTGCCTGAAGCGATTCGAAAAAAACTAGAGGGAATGCGATGAGCGCAACCCAGGATCTCTCCATCCTCGCGATGGTCGCGCAAGCGAGCGTGATCGTGCAGCTGGTCATGCTGCTACTGGTCGTCGTCTCGTTCATGTCCTGGTACTTCATCTTCCTCAAGGTGTTCACCATCGGTCGCGCCAAGGGGAAGACCGAGCACTTCGAGCGCGAGTTCTGGAGCGGATCGGACCTGGCCGCGCTGTACCAGAGCGCGGTGAACCACCGCCACTCGACCGGGAGCCTCGAGCGAATCTTCGAGGCCGGGTTCCGCGAGTTCTCGAAGCTCAAGAGCCAGCGCGGCGCCCCCGACCCCAGCCTGATGGTCGACGGGGCTCGGCGCGCGATGCGCGCGACGTACCAGCGCGAGATGGACCGGCTGGAGGCGCATCTCGCCTTTCTCGCCTCGGTCGGCTCGGTGAGCCCTTACGTGGGGCTGCTCGGCACCGTGTGGGGCATCATGCACGCCTTCCGCGGGCTGTCGAACATGGCGCAGGCGACCCTTGCCGCGGTCGCACCCGGGATCGCCGAGGCGCTGGTCGCCACGGCCATCGGCCTGTTCGCCGCGATACCGGCGGTGGTGGCCTACAACCGCTTCTCGCACGACGTCGACCGGCTCGCGGTGCGCTTCGAGAGCTTCATGGAGGAGTTCTCCAACATCCTGCAGCGCCAGGCGCAGGCGAGGCTCGCGGCGGCGGTGCATCACGAGGCGAGGGCCTGAAGGCGATGCGCGCGCGCCGCCTCATGAATCAGATCAACATCGTCCCCTACGTGGACGTGATGCTGGTGCTGCTGGTCATCTTCATGGTAACCGCGCCGCTGGTGAACCCCGGCGTGATCGACCTGCCTACGGTCGGCAAGTCCTCGCAGGCCCCCGCGACCCCGCTCGAGGTGATCGTGAGGCGCGACCAGTCGCTGATGCTGCGCGAGCGCGACAAGGGCCGCGCTGACGAGCGCGCGGTGTCGAATTCGCAGCTGGTCGCGGCGCTGCGCGAGCGGCAAAAAAAGAACCCCGACCAGCCGGTGGTGATCTCGGCCGACAAGGACGTGCGCTACGAGGCGGTGCTCAAGGTCATGGACGAGCTGCAGCGCCAGAACATCCGCCGCGTGGGCCTGCTCGTGAAGCCGGCCTCATGAGCTACGCGCTCGCGGCGGACGAGCCGGGCAGCCTCGCGCCGGCCGCGTTGTCGGCCTTGGTGCATCTGGTGCTCCTCGCCGTGCTGGTGTTCGGCCTGCACTGGCAGACCCAGCATCCCGACGCGGTGCAGGTGGAGCTGTGGAGCCAGATCCCCGAGGTCGTGTCGCCCCCCGCGGTCGAGCCGAAGCCCGAGCCGAAGGTCGAGCCTAAGCCCGAACCCAAGCAACCGCCCAAAGTCGAACAGCAGGCGGCGAAGCCGGATATCGCGGTGGAGCGCGAAAAGAAGGCCCCCAAGAAAGAGGAGCCCTCGCTCAAGTTCGACACGACTTCGCGCATCCGGGAGCAGCTCGCTCAGGAGCAGAAGGCGCTGCAGGCCCGCGGGCGGCCGGACGCCGCGAAGTCGGTCTCCCCCCCGGTCGCCGGATTGCCCGACGCGGGCTACATCGACAAGATCCGCGCCAAGATCAAGAGCAACGTGGTGCTGCCTTCGGAGATCAAGGGAAACCCGGAGGCGATTTTCGACGTCGTACAGCTGCCGACGGGCGAGGTGCTCTCGGCGACGCTCGTCAAGTCGAGCGGCCACAAGCTCTACGACGAGGCGGTCGAGCGCGCCATCCTGAAGAGCTCGCCGCTTCCCCCGCCCGACCGGCGCGAGCATTTCTTGCGCGAGTTTAAGCTCAGGTTCAAGCCCTACGAATGACCGCACGCACGTTTGCCCTGCTCGCGGCGGCGCTCCTGGTACTCGCCGGGCCGGCGCGCGCCCAGCTGACCATCGAGATCATCGGCGGCGGCGCCAACCAGATTCCGGTGGGGGTCCTGCCCTTCGTCGGCGAGAACGCGCTGCCGCAGAGCATGACCGAGATCGTCGAGCAGGACCTGACGCGCAGCGGCCGCTTCCGCGCGATCTTCGTCGGCGGGGTGAGCCCGGTGCCCTCGGAGATCGCCCAGGTCAACTTTGCTGACTGGAAGAGCCGCCTGGCTGACGCCCTGGTGATCGGCCAGGCAAACCGGCTCCCGGACGGGCGCTTCGAGGTGCGCTTCCGACTGCTCGACGTGGTCAAGCAGGTTCAAATCGGCGGCATCGCGTTCACCCTGAGCGCCGCACAGATCCGGCTCACCGCCCACAAGATCGCCGACTTCATCTACGAAAAGCTCACGGGCGAGCGCGGCGTCTTCAGCACGCGCATTGCCTACGTGGTGAAGCAGGGGACGCGCTACGACCTGCGCGTCGCCGACGCCGACGGCCAGAACGCGCAATCGATCCTGATCTCGAACGAGCCGATCATGTCCCCGTCGTGGTCGCCCGACGGCGCGCGCATCGCCTACGTGTCCTTCCAGAACAAGAAGCCGATCCTGTTCGTGCAGAGCCTGTCGGCGAGCAAGCAGCCCGCCCCCGTGGCGAACTACCGGGGATCGAACAGCGGGCCTGCTTGGTCGCCCGACGGCAAGCAGCTCGCAGCCGTGCTCACCCGGGACGGCAACTCGCAGATCTACCTGATGAGCGCCGACGGTGGCAACCTGCGGCGAATCACCAATTCCAACGGCATCGACACGGAACCATTCTTCACTCACGACGGTCAATCGATTTACTTCACTTCGGACCGGGGCGGCAGCCCGCAGATCTATCGTATGGCGGCCAGCGGAGGTGACCCGACGCGAATCACGTTCGACGGCGACTACAACGTGTCGCCGCGTATCAGCCCGGACGGCAAGACGCTCGCGTACATCTCGCGGGTCAGCGGGCGCTTCCAGCTGATGTCGATGGATCTCGAGAGCCGGCAGGTTCAGGCGCTGACCGACGGCCCGCGCGACGAGTCTCCCACTTTCGCGCCCAACGGCCGCATCATCCTGTACGCGTCCGACATCGACACCCGCGGCGTGCTCTACGCTGTGTCGAGCGATGGCCGCTTCAAGCAGCGGCTGGGAGTCCAGGCGGCCGACATTCGCGAGCCCTCGTGGGGGCCCTTTATGGGCAACTAGAGGTCGTGACAGAATGCACGCTGCATCGAACCAGGGGAGCTACAGGGGAGGATAGGGGGATAAAGTGACCCTTGTCCGGAACCCGCATTAAACGGAGGTCTCATGAAAAAAGCGTTGTTTTCCGCTCTTGCCGTCGCGCTGATGTACGGCTGCGCCAGCACCCCCGAAACCAAGCCGACGGAGCCGCAGGCGAGCCCCGCCCAGCCTCCGGCGCCGCCGCCGTCGACGGCGGTGCAGCCGCTTCAGCCGAGCACCGTTCAGGGCGACTCGCTCAAGGACGGCACTCTCGCCAAGCGCTCGGTCTTCTATGAGCTGGACAAGTACGACATCAGGGACGAGTACCGGCCGCTCCTGCAGGCGCACGGCAAGTACCTCGCCGAGCACCGCAACTCCAAGATGCTCGTCCAGGGCAACTGCGACGAGCGCGGCAGCCGCGAGTACAACATCGCGCTCGGCCAGCGGCGCTCCGAAGGCGTGAAGCGCATGCTCGTGCTGATGGGCGCGACCGAGTCGCAGGTCGAGCCGGTGAGCCTGGGCGAGGAAAAGCCGCGCTGCAACGACCACACCGAGTCGTGCTGGTCGCAGAACCGCCGCAGCGACATGCTCTACGGCGGGGAATACTAGGCGATGCGGCTGCGCCCCGCGCCTGCGGTCTTCGCGTTCTGGGCCGCGCTCCTTGCGGGCGCGGCCCACGCGGCCCTGTTCGACGACGACGAGGCGCGCAAGCAAATCAACCAGCTCAAGAGTCAGGCCGAAGCGCGCCAGAAGTCGATCGAAGAGCGCCTCTCGGCGATCGACTCGAAGCTCGGCCAGATGGACTCGAGCGGGCAGAACCGGGTGGTGGACCTCGCCCAGCTGATCGAGTCGCTCAAGCAGGACGTCGCGAAGCTGCGCGGCCAGATCGAGGTGCTCGCGAACCAGACCGACACGCTCGAGCGGCGGCAGAAGGACCTGTACGTGGATCTGGACACCCGCCTGCGCCGCATCGAGCAGACGCAGACCCAGCTCCAGGACAAGATGAGCCAGGGCGAGCGCAGCGCCGCCGCCGAGAAGCAGGCGTACGAGACCGCGCTCAACCAGTTCAAGCTGGGCAACTACCAGCTCGCGATCACCAACTTCCAGAACTTCATGACGAACTTCTCCAACAGCGAGCTGCTGCCCTCGGCGCAATACTGGATCGGCAACGCCTACTACGCGATGCGCGACTACAAGTCCGCGATCGCGGCGCAGCAGAAGGTGGTGCGCTTGTGGCCGGAGAACAGCAAGGCGCCCGACGCGCTGCTCAACATCGCGAGCTCGCAGGCCGAGATCGGCCAGAGCAGCGCGGCGCGCGACACCCTGCGTACGCTGGTGAAGAAGTATCCCTCCAGCTCGGCTTCCGAGCAGGCCAAGCAGCGCCTCGCGCAAAAGAAATAGGGCGGGGCGCCGCCACTTGAAGGACCCAGCCGCGCTCGCCTCGACCGTAGTGTGGGGCGCGTTCGCGCTCGCTTTCGTGTTCGGCGCCGTCGCCAACAAGACGCATTTCTGCACCATGGGCGCGGTGTCCGACGTCGTCAACATGGGCGACTGGAACCGCATGCGCATGTGGCTGCTCGCGATCGCGGTCGCGGTTGCCGGGGCGACTGCGCTGCAGCTCGCCGGCTGGATCGACGTCTCGAAGACGATCTACGCCGCGCCGCGGTTCACCTGGCTGTCGTACGCGCTCGGCGGCCTGCTCTTCGGCGTCGGCATGACCCTCGCGTCGGGCTGCGGCTCGAAGACCCTGATCCGGATCGGCAGCGGCAACCTCAAGTCGCTCGTGGTCGCGATCGTGCTCGCGATCACGGCGTACATGACGCTCAAGGGGATTCTGGCCGTGCTCCGTGTGGCGGCGCTCGATTCGGTCGGCGCGACCTTCGCCAGCCCCCAGGACCTGCCGTCGCTGCTCGCTCCGGTCCTCGGCATCGACAAGAAGACCCTGGTCGCCGCGCTAGGGGCGCTGATGGCGCTTGGCCTGCTCGCTTTCGTCTTCAAGTCGCGCGACTTCCTCACCTTCGACAACGTGCTCGGCGGCGCGGTCGCCGGGCTGGTGGTGGTCGGCTGCTGGATCCTTTCCGGACACGTCGGGCACCTCGCGGAGGACCCGGCGACGCTCGAGGAGAGGTTTCTCGCCACCAACTCGGGGCGCATGGAATCGTTTTCGTTCGTCGCACCCTTCGCCTATTCCCTGGAGCTGCTGATGCTGTGGAGCGACAAGAGCCGCACGGTGACGCTGGGGATCGCGGCGGTGGCAGGGATGCTCACGGGCTCGTTTGCCTGGGCGCTCGCCTCGCGCAGCTTCCGCCTCGAGAGTTTCCGCGACTCCGAAGACCTGCTCAACCATCTCGCGGGGGCCGTGCTCATGGGGTTTGGCGGCGTGCTGGCGCTCGGCTGCACCATCGGCCAGGGCATCAGCGGGCTGTCGACCCTCGCGCTGGGCTCGTTCCTCGCGTTCTTCGCGATCGTCGCCGGCGCGGCGGCAACGATGAAGGTGCAGTACTGGCGGCTGACGCGCCAGGCGTAGCTAGACCTTGTGATTCACGTCCCCTCCCTTTGCTGACGACGATGATGTCGCCGTCAGCTTAGCACCCGGCTAGAACGTGTACGCGAGGCCCAGCGTCAACACCGGGTAGTAGCGGAAGTTCTTGATGGCGTCGTTCAGGCTCGCTTCCTGCGCCTTCACGTCGTTCTGGAAACCGGCGCACGTACCGGTGCAGGTTCCGTTGAGCGTCGCGGTCGGGGTGCCCTGGAATACGACGCCGAGATCGAACGTGAGCGACAGGCCAGACCCGATCGGCCGGCCGTAGCCAATCCCGGCATAGGGCACATACTTCTTGAAGTCCACCTGCCCGTCGAGCGAGGCCGTATACGTGTTGTTGTTGATGGTGAGGCTCGTGGTCGGCGTGCTGAGGCCGAGCTTGTTGCCGTTGTACACGGGGCCGGCGCTGATACGGAAATTGTTGGCGAAGGGAAACCAATCGAGCAGCAGCGAGCCGGTCTTGAGCTTGGCGTCGCCGTCGTAGTCGATGCCGCCCTGATTGTACGTTCTGGAATAGTTGTACGCGTCCGCGTTCAAGCGCACGCCGATCCTCTGGGAAATCGGATACGAGAGCTCGACCCCGAGCCCGAGCGTGCCCGCCCGCACTCCGATCGATCCGTCCGCCTGCGCCACGGCGGGAACGAGCACCAGCGCAATCGCGAGAATTCTTTTCATGGAAACCCCCCGTTCGAGTTGCGAAAGCGGCGCCATGGTAGCAGGAAAGAACGAGCGGCTGGCTCGAATTGTGCACGGTTCAATGTTCGTCGTTGACGTTGTCTCGGGGGGAATAATAGAATGCCGCCTCCTATCCGGGCCGTTAGCTCAGGTGGTAGAGCAGCGGACTTTTAATCCGTTGGTCGCAGGTTCGAATCCTGCACGGCCTACCAGAATTTCCCTATGACGGGGCTCATTTTTTGGGTAGCAGGCCAAAAAAGCGGGTGTGCATTTCCGTGGTACGGTTTTTTTCGTTCGGCAACGGATTGTGAATCCGTTGGTAACACGCCCCATTTTGGCTACTCCCGTAAGGCAGCGACAACGCTCAAAGACCAATTTCGGACAGCATTTCACGGCTCTTGATCGAGGAAGAACGGAGGTTCTCTTTACATTAAAGAACGAGTACCTATAATACGAAGTCAAGCAGTCTTTACTTCTGCTTCTGCGGGGGCGTGCAGTGTCCAAGAGTAATCTCGATCTCCGAGAGGTTGCGGTCTACAGCCTCGCGGAAGCCGCCACCTACCTCAAGATGCCCGTCGCAACTCTGCGATCTTGGGCTCTCGGTCGCACATATCCAACGGAATCTGGCGAAGGGTTTTTCAAACCTCTCTTCGAGATCGCTGACAATGCTCGAAGAAAGCTTTCGTTCTATAACCTAGTAGAAGCTTATGTACTAGATGTGATGCGCCGTCAGGAGCATCGTATTTCGATGCTGCATATTCGCAAAGCGATTGACTATCTGAAGAAACATCTTAGTCTAACGCGACCTCTTGTCGAGCAACAGTTCGTAACCAATGGAGTGGACCTGTTGGTCGAGATCTACGGAAACTTGGTGAACATATCTCAAGACGGTCAACTAGCATTGAAAGAGGTATTGAAGCAGTACTTGCGCGACATCAAACGCGATACGAGCGGCCTTCCGACGAAGCTCTACTTGTTCAAGCGGCCGGAACAACACGTTGCTGTGGTGATTGACCCACGGATTTCGTTTGGATATCCCGTTCTGGACGGGACAGGCATTTCAACTGCTGTACTTGCACAACGCTATCTAGCGGGTGATTCAATAGATGACTTAGCGGACGACTACGGCAGTCCGAAGAATGCCATCGAAGAAGCGATCAGACGCGAGGTCATCCCGCTCCGCAAGGCAGCGTGAGTTCCTAGTTTTTTTCCTCGATAGGAATCTAGGCAAGAAGCAGGTCGCGGAAGCACTAAGGGCTCAAGGGGTTACCGTCGAGGTTCACGACGACCACTTTGCTGCTGACGAGCCGGACGTGAGGTGGCTTGCCGAAATTGGTCTTAGGCGTTGGGTTGTCCTGACTAGGGATTACCGGCTCAGATTTCGGCCCCACGAGCTCGCGGCCCTTCGTTCCGCAAAGGTGCGCGCGTTCATCGCGCGAGCAGGAAATTTGAGCGGACCGGATTTGGCCAAGCTCTTCGTTGATTCGCTCCCCAAGATCACCCAATATGCGAACGATCACCAACCTCCGTTCATTTTTCGGATAACCGCCTCGGGTCAGTTTACGAAAATCGACTTGTGATACAGCCTATTCAGCACGGAATCAGCCTTGGACGAGCGGCCTGTTTTTGAGTGTGCATTTTATTGGCGTCCGAGGAGCGCTTAATTGGGGTCTGGCGCGCTTGTCGCACTATGAAAAGCAGCTAGCGCGAGTAGTGCGGTTACGCTCTTTTAATCCGTTGGTCGCAGGTTCGAATCCTGCACGGCCTACCAGTCATAACGGTGGGCTGCCGAAATGACCATCCCACGACCGTGGACGCCGTTTCGCTGACGCCGCTCGAAGGGATCCCACCAAGCCCCGCGGCGCCCGAAGGATCCTGAATCCGGCGGGCACGGGCTCGATCGCGGTGTGCAAGAATGGCGCCGCGTGAAGCCGAATACGGAGCTCGTCCGGGTTGCCGCGTCCCCGGAGTTCATGCTGAACGGTGTCGCCGTGTCGCCCAAGGGGCGCGTGTTCGCGAGCTTTCCGCGCTGGACTTCACTCGAAGCTCCCTCGGTGATGGAGGCGACACCCGAGGGCGGTTTCATGCCTTACCCCGGGGGAGCGTGGAACGACTGGTGGCCGGGCGCCTCCTCGCACGACCGCATCGTTTCGAGCCACGCGGTGTTCGCCGACTCGTCGAACCGGCTGTGGATCGTCGACGACGCCGGCCCGCGCGTCGCCCCGGCGGTGCCGGGGGCGGCGAAGCTGGTGAGCATCGACCTTGCCACCGACCGCGTTTCCCGCGTCTACTCCCTGAGCGCCGAGCTCCTTCCCAAGGGGACCATGATCGGCCACATGCGCGTGGACGAGCGCTTTGCGTACGTGACCGAGGCGCACCACGGATCGATTCTCGTCGTCGACCTCGAGACCGGCGCGGCGCGCAAAGTTCTGGAGGGTGCGCCGTCGACCCGCGCCGACCCCTCCATCGTGCCGGTGATCGAGGGGCGCGAGATGCGCCGCACGACGGGCGAGGTGCCGCAGCTGCACGTCGATCTGCTCGAGCTGTCCGAGGACGGCAAATGGCTCTACTTCATGCCGCTCTTCGGACCGGTGCTGCGCCGTGTCGAAACGAGGTTGCTGCGCGACGAAACCCTCTCCGGGGATGAGCTGGAGGCGCGCGTGGAGGACGTGGTGCGGGTGCCGCCGCTTGCGGGGATCACCATCGACCGGCGAGGCACGCTTTACTTCTGCTCCTTCACGGAGGGCGCGATACTCAGGATGGGCAAGGACAGGAGGATCGAGACCCTCATCGCCGATCCGCGCATCAGCTTCCCGAACGAGCCCTCGATCGGGCCCGACGGCTGGCTCTATTTCCCCAGCTCGCAGGCGAACCGGCTGCCGGCGTTCAACGACGGCGTGTCGCGCGTCGTGCTGCCTTTCGAGGTGTTCAAGATCCGGCTGCCGCAGTAAGCATCAGTCGGCCTTGATATTCGCCGCCCTGACGATCGCGGCGTAGCGCGCGAGGTCCGACTTGATCATCGCGGCGAGCTGCTCGGGCGCAAGCCCGCCGGGGTCCATGCCGATGCTCTTCAGCTTCTCCCTCGTGTCCGGCTCGCCCATCACCCGCGCTGCCTCGTGGTAGAGGCGCGACACCACGCCTTGAGGCGTGCCCGCCGGGGCGAAGAGGCCGGCCCATACCGCGATGTCGTAGCCGGGCACGCCCGACTCGGCCACCGTGGGAGCGTCGGGCACGAGGGGAGTGCGCGCGGCGGAGGTCACCGCGAGCACGCGCAGGCGGCCGGCGCGGATCTGCGCGGTCGCGGCCGCGCTGTCGACGATCACGATGGGCACGTCACCCGCGACCGCCGCGCTGACCGCGGGGGCGCCGCCCTTGTAGGGAATGTTGCGCATCGAGATGCCGACGGCCTGGTTGAACATCTCGGCCGCGACCTGGTGGGTCGCTCCCCCGTGGCTGTAGCTGAGATCGCCCGGCCTGGCCTTCGCGAGCGCGACCAGCTCGGCGATGGATTTCGCCGGGAACGAAGGGTTGACCGCGATCACCATGGGAAACTGCGCGAGCGTGGTGATCGCCGCGAAATCGCGCACGGTGTCGTAGGGGTGCTTGGCGAGGATCAGCGGGTTGATGGTCATCTGCCCCGAAGCGCCGACGAGGAGCGTGTAACCGTCGGGCGCCGCTTTGGCGACGGCCTCGCCGGCGACGATGCCCGTGGCGCCGGGGCGGTTCTCCACCACGATGGGCGTGCCGAGCGGCTCGTGCAGCTTGGCCGCGTAGACGCGCGCCGAGAGGTCCATGCCTCCGCCCGGCGGAAACCCGACGACCAGCCGGATGGGTTTGCTCGGGTAGGCCTGCGCAAGCGCGCCCCCAGCGAGCGCGAGCCCGATCAGCGCGGCGGAAAGGCGTCTCATCTCAGTCCGCCGTCGCGCCGGTCTTGCGGACCACCTTGCCCCAGCGCTCGACTTCCGAGCGCATGAGGTGCGCGAGGCCCGAAGGCGCGGAGCCGATGGGCTGGAAGTAGAGGCGCGCCATCTTCTGGCGCACCTCGTCGCTGCTTACGATCGCGACCAGCTCGCGGGAGAGGCGCTCGACGATCGGCGCCGGAGTCTTCGCCGGCGCGACGATCCCCTGCCACGCGGTCGAGACCACTTGCGGATAGCCCGCCTCGACGAGCGTCGGGTATTCGGGCAGCACGGCGCTGCGCACGCTCGTCGTGACCGCGATCGCCTTCAGCCTCCCCGATTCGACGAGCGGCATTGCCGTCGCCGGCACCACGAAGCCGGCGGCGACCTGGCCGCCGAGTATCGCGGTGTTGACCTGCGGGCTGCCTGGGTAGGGCACGTGGACGAGGTCGATCCCCGCCGCCTCCTTGAACAGCTCCATGGTGAGATGCGATGCGCTGCCGCTGCCGACCGAGCCGTAGTTCAGCCTGCCCGGCTGCGACTTGGCGAGCGCGACCAGCTCCTTCACCGAGCCGATGTTGAGCTTGGGGTCGACGACCAGCAGGTTCGGGCTCGCCGCAACCAGACACACGGGCGCCAGGTCCTTGAAGGGGTCGTACTCCATCTTCTTGTAGAGCACCGCGTTGACCGCGAGCGGGCCGGGAATCGAGAAGCCGAGCGTGTAGCCGTCGGGCGCCGCCCTGGCGACCAGCGCGGTGCCGAGATTTCCGCCCGCGCCGGGCCGGTTCTCGACGACGACCGGCTGACCGAGAGCCGTGGCGAGCTTCTCGGTGAGCAGGCGCGCGATCAGGTCAGGCGAGCTGCCCGCGGGGAAGGGCACGATCATGTGGACCGCGCGCGTGGGCCAGGTCTGCGCGGCCGCACCCGCCGCCCAGGCGAGGGCAATCGCGAACAGGATCTTCCTCATGTCGCTGCGAGGAGAGCCCTAGCGGTGCTTGTTGAGAAAGGTGGTGAGCGCGCGCAGGAAAACGGCGGGCTGCTCGAGGTTGGACAGGTGCGAAGCCGACGGGATGACCACCAGCTCCGAACCCGGGAGCGCCGCGTGGATCTCGCGCGAGAGCGCGACCGGCGTGCCGGCGTCCTGCTCGCCCACCATCACCAGCGTCGGGCACTTCACCTCCTTCAGCCGCGCGGTCACGTTGATCTGCGGAATGGCGGTGCAGCAGCCGACATAGCCGGGCACGGGCGTGGCGCGGATCATCGCGCTCACGCGCGCCGTGACCTCGGGATGGCTCTTGCGGAAGGGCTCGGTGAACCAGCGGCCGAGAGTGGATTCGACGAGGGCCTCCATGCCCTGCGTCTGCGCCGTCTTGATGCGACCCTGCCACAGCGGCAGGGCCTCGGGCGCGTAGCGGCTGGTCGTGTCGGCCAGCACCATGGTCGAGAACATGCCGGGGAACTTGAGCGCGAAGGTCTGGCCGATCATCCCGCCCATCGAAAGACCCACCCAGTGGCAGCGATCGACGCCCAGCCCCTGCAGCAGGCCGTGAACGTCGTAGGCGAGCATGTCGAGGGTGTAGCCGCCTTCGGGCGCGTCGCTCTGGCCGTGGCCGCGCGTGTCGAAGCGCAGCACCTTGAAGTTGCGCCTGAGCACCGCCGCCTGCTCGTCCCACATGGTGAGGTCGCAGGCGAGCGAATGGCTCATCACGAGCCAGGGCCCTTTGCCCTCGACGACGTAGTTCAGCTCGATGCCGTTGGTCTTGATTTTCATGTCTTCGCCTCGAAGGTTTCATTGATGTTTTTTCTGGCGCCGCCCTCCCGGGCCAGGAAGTCCCTGTACGCCGTCGCGATCCCTGCCTCCAGTCCGATACGCGGCGACCAGCCGAGCGCTTTCAGCCGCGTGACGTCGAGGAGCTTGCGCGGCGTGCCGTCGGGCTTGCTCGTGTCGAACTCGAGCGCTCCGCGAAAGCCTACGACCGAGGCGACGGTGCGCGCGAGCTCGGCGATCGTCTGGTCTTCGCCGCAACCGATGTTGATCAGGGGGAACTCGTTGGGGCCGCGGAGCAGCTTGTCGAAGGCCGCGTCGGGAAGATTCATCAGCATCACACAGGCCTCGGCCATGTCGTCGCTGTGGAGGAACTCTCGGCGCGGCTTGCCGGTGCCCCAGACGACCGCGCGGTCGAGCCCGCGCGCCTTCGCCTCGTGCATCTTGCGCACCAGCGCGGGCAGCACGTGCGAGCTGGCGAGGTCGTAGTTGTCCCCGGGGCCGTAGAGGTTGGTCGGCATGGCGGCGAGAAACCGCGTTCCGTACTGGCCGTTGTAGCTGCGGCACATCTCGACCCCTGCGATCTTCGCGACCGCGTAGGCGCGGTTGCTGAACTCCAGGGGCCCGGTGAGCAGGTAGTCTTCCTTGATCGGCTGGGGGCAGTCGCGCGGATAGATGCACGACGATCCGAGGAACAGCAGGCGCTTCGCGCCGTTGCGCCAGGCTTCGTGCAGGACGTTGGTCTGTATCGCGAGGTTCGCCTGGATGAATTCCGCCGGGTAGTCGTTGTTGGCGAGAATCCCGCCGACCTTTGCGGCCGCGACGAAGACGTAGGCCGGCTTTTCCGTTTCGAAGAATGTCCTCACCGCTGCCTGGTCGGTGAGGTCCAGCTCGGCGTGGGTGTGGCTAGCAAGGTTGCGATAGCCGGCGCTCGCGAGGCGCCGCATGAGCGCCGAGCCCGCGAGGCCGCGATGCCCCGCGACGTAAATGCGCGCGTTCAGGTCCATCGCTGCCCGTAGCTTCCGCTATTCGTGCGCCGGAACAACGGAATGCCCGTGGCGCAAGGCGAATTGCTCGCGCTCGGCTTCCTCGAGGTCGGCGCGGACCATCTCGGCCACCAGCTCGGCAAAGCGGACCTTGGGTTTCCAGCCGAGCTTGCGGCGAGCCTTGGCGGCATCGCCGAGCAGGCTCTCCACCTCGGTCGGGCGGAAATACCTGGGGTCGATCGCGACGATGCGGCGCCCATCTTGATCGTAGCCGCACTCCTTCGCGCCCTTGCCCTTCCAGGTGATGCGCATGCCGAGCTCCCGGGCGGCGGCGACGACGAATTGCCGCACGCTGTGCTGCTCGCCGGTGGCGATCACGAAGTCCTCGGGCTTGTCCTGCTGCAGCATCAGCCACTGCGCCTCGACGTACTCGCGCGCGTGACCCCAGTCACGCTTCGCCTCGAGGTTGCCGATGTACAGGCAGTCCTGGAGGCCGAGGCTGATGCGCGTCAGCGCGCGCGTGATCTTGCGGCTGACGAAGGTCTCGCCGCGGATGGGGGATTCGTGATTGAACAGAATGCCGTTGCACGCGAACAGTCCGTAGGCCTCGCGGTAGTTGACCGTGATCCAGTACGCGTACAGCTTGGCCGCGCCGTAGGGGGAGCGCGGATAGAAAGGCGTGCGCTCGGTCTGCGGCGTTTCGCGCGCCAGCCCGTAGAGCTCGGACGTCGAGGCCTGGTAGAAGCGCGTCTTGTCCTTGAGGCCCAGGATGCGGATCGCCTCGAGCAGGCGCAGCGCCCCCAAACCGTCCGCGTTGGCCGTGTACTCGGGCTCCTCGAACGACACCGCCACGTGGCTCTGCGCCGCGAGGTTGTAGATCTCGTCGGGCTGCACCTGCTCGGTGATGTGCACCAGGCTGCTCGAGTCGGTCATGTCGCCGTGATGCAGGATGAAGCGCGGCGAGGCGACGTGCGGGTCCTGGTAGAGATGGTCGATGCGCTTGGTGTTGAACAGCGACGTGCGGCGCTTGATCCCGTGAACTACGTAACCCTTGGCGAGGAGAAACTCCGCCAAGTAGGCGCCGTCCTGACCGGTGATGCCGGTGATGAGTGCGACTTTCTGCTTTTTCATGAAGGCGGCTATTGTAGCGTGCACCTTCCGGCTCCCCGGAGGCCGGGCAACCGCCCGTACCGGCGGAATCAGTGTGGACTCTTAGTAGAAATAGGTATAGGATTCAACGCCCTGCTGGCGACTCCTGGGGGAGACTCGCAGGTTTTGTTGTTCAGAAACGGGGATGGACTCGATCATGCGGAATCTCTTGGTTCGTGTAGGCGTAATACTGGCGATCGGCTGCAGTGCGCTGATCTACGCGCAAATCGCGACGGCTCAGTCTGATCAAACGCAGCAGTACCCCTCGAGTCAGACTCAGCCTGACCAGACACTTCGCCCCGACGCGGGCGCCGCGGGCGCGGCACAGGGCATTCAGACCCTGCAGGACGTGCGCAGTCCGCTGACGACGATAGTCAACCGTCCGGGGACGCAACCCGGTGCGGGCGGCGCACCGACCCCCGGCGCGCGCAGCACCTTCCCGGGCACGGATCTGCAGCAGCGCATCCGCGAGTTCGAGTTCGACCAGCTGCGAGAGGAGGTGCAGGCCGAGCAGCGCGAGCGCAACGAATTCCAGAAGTTCGTAATGGAATCGACCGGCCGCGACCTGGCGATCTTCGGACAGAACCTGTTCCGCACGGTGCCGAGCACTTTTGCGCCGGTCGACAACGTTCCGGTCACCGCCGACTACGTCATCGGCCCGGGAGACGAGATCCAGATCCGCGCCTGGGGCCAGATCGACGTCGATTTCAACGCGATGGTCGACCGCGAGGGTGCGATCAGCGTGCCCAAGGTCGGCGTGATCAACGTCGCCGGAGTCAAGGCAAGCGATCTCCCGCAGTACCTGAAGACGGTGTTCGGCCGCACCTTCCGCAACTTCCAGCTGACTGCGACGCTGGGCCGGCTGCGCTCGATCCAGGTGTACGTCGTCGGGCAGGCGAAGCGCCCGGGCACGTACACGGTGAGCTCGCTCTCCACGCTCGTCACCGCGGTGTTCGCCGCGGGCGGCCCTTCGACCAAGGGCTCGATGCGCAGCATCCAGTTGAAGCGTGGGAACCGCGTGGTCGCCGACTTTGACCTGTACGACCTCATCGCCTCGGGTGACAAGTCGAAGGACGCGCAGCTCCTTCCCGGCGACGTCATCTACATTCCGCCGTCGGGGCCGCAGGTCGCGGTGACGGGTGCCGTCAGGATCCCCGCCGTGTACGAGCTCAAGCAGAGCACGGTGCTCTTCGACCTCTTCCGCTGGGCGGGTGGCCTCGCCACCACCGCGGCGGGGCAGAAGGCGACCATCGAGCGCATCGAGGACCACAAGGCGCGCACCGTCGACGAGTTCCCGCTGGATATGGGCGGGCTGTCGCGCCCGATTCGCGACGGCGACCTCATCACCGTGTACTCGGTCGTGCCGCGCTTCGACAACGCCGTCGTCCTGCGAGGGGCCGTCGCGCAACCCGGGCGCTTCCCGTGGCGCGAAGGGATGCGCATCCGCGACCTGATCCCGGACCGCGAGGCGCTGCTTTCGCGCGACTACTGGGTGAAGCGCAACCAGGCCGTCGGGCTGGATGAAAGCGTGTCCTCCATCCTCAGGCAGCAGAGCGCGACCGGCACGAACCTCAGCATCGACGAGCTCAACCAGAGGCGCCAGCGGCCGGGCGAGGTCGACGCGACCGTCGGCGACACCATACGCCGCGTGCAGACCGAGTCGGAGGCGGCGAAATTCCTCGACCCGAACCAGACTTCGAGCGCCGTCCAGATCACCCGGATACAGGACGCGAGCAAGGGCACCGTCGAGGCCGCGAAGGCGGATGCGCTGCGGCTCGTCAACCAGATCCGGCCGACGAACAAGGAAGTAAACTGGGATTACGCGGTGATCGAGCGCATCAGCCGCGATGATCTGACAACCTCGCTCATTCCCTTCAACCTCGCCAAGGCGGTGATCGACGGGGACCCGGACAACAACGTGTTCCTCAAGCCGGGCGACATCGTCACGGTGTTCTCCAAGGAAGACATCAAGGTCCCGGTCTCGAAGCAGACGCAATACATCCGCCTCGAGGGCGAGTTCGGGAGCTCGGGCGTGCACCAGATCATGCCCGGCGAGACCCTCAAGCGACTGGTGGCGCGGGTCGGCGGACTCACGCCGAACGCCTACCTCTTCGGCGCGCGGTTCACGCGCGAGTCGACGCGGCTTCAGCAGGAGAAGACGCTGGAGGACGCGCTGTATCGCCTCGAGAAGGACATGAGCCAGTTCAACACGCTGCGCGCGCAGAACGTGACCTCGCCCGAGGACGCGGCCTCGCTCAAGCAGCAGGCGGAGAACCAGCAGGCGCTACTTGCGCGCCTGCGCCAGATCCGACCTATCGGCCGTATCGTGCTCGAGCTACCCGAGAGCGCGAGGCTCAACGATCTACCGGACATGCCCCTCGAGGACGGCGACCGCTTCATCGTCCCGCCGCCGCCTTCGATGGTAAGCGTCGTTGGCGCGGTGTACGGCGAAAGCTCGTTCGTCTATAGAACAGAAAAGCGCGTCGCCGACTACCTGACCCAGGCAGGGGGAACGACCAAGACCGCCGACTCCGGCAGCATCTACGTGCTTCGGGCCGACGGCTCGGTGAAGAGCAAGCGCCAGGAAGGGTGGTTCTCCGCCTCGCTCGAAGGCAGCCGGCTGATGCCCGGGGACAGCATCGTCGTGCCCGAAGAGCTCGACCGCACCACCGTCACGCGCGCGCTCAAGGACATCTCGCAGATCTTCTACCAGTTCGGCCTGGGCGCGGCGGCGATCGCGGTGCTGCATCAGAGCCTGTAGCGGGCGAAAAGATTGTCGCAGAGATTGAAGTGCGGGATATGCCTGATAAAACTGTTGTCGATCGAGCGGAAGACACATCGAGCACCGAAGACGATGAGATCAGTCTGCTCGATCTGCTGATCGTTCTCGCGAAGCACAAGCGGATCGTGCTCGGCATTCCCCTCGCGGTCGCGGTCGTGGCGGCGATCGTGAGCCTGCTGCTTCCCAAGATCTACACAGCGACCACTCGCATACTGCCGCCACAGCAGAGTGCGTCCGCGGGGTCCGCTCTGTTGAATCAACTCGGGGGCTTGGGAAGCCTAATTGGTGGAGCGGGCGGCGGGCTCGGGCTGAAGAATCCGAGTGATCTTTATGTCGGCATGCTCAAAAGCCGCACTATTGCTGACAATCTGATCGCCCGCTTCGATCTCAAGATGGTCTACGACGAGGAGTACGTCTCCGAAGCCCGCAAGCGACTCGCGAAGGAAACAGCCGTGTCGTCGGGGCGAGACGGGATTATCACTGTTGAGATTGAGGATCGAAATGCCAAGCGTGCAGCAGACTTGGCAAACGGGTACGTTGAGGAGCTGATGAGCCTCAGCAAGATCTTGGCCGTTACCGAAGCCTCACAACGGAGACTCTTCTATGAGCGACAACTCCTCCAGGCAAAAGACAATCTGACTGCTGCGGAAATCGCGGCACGGCAGGGATTGCAGAAAGGAGGGCTTGCCCAGGTAGACGCCCAGGGGCGCAGCATGATCGAGGTCACGGCCCGGTTGCGCGCCCAGATTTCTGCAAAAGAGGTGCAGCTGAGCTCGATGCGCACGTTTGCCGCGGAAGCCAACCCGGAGCTGCAGCGGACTCAACAGGAGCTTGATGCGCTGAGGCGCGAGCTTTCGCGGGTCGAGGGATCGTCCACAGATCCGTCGGTCGGTAGGGGCGCTGCGGCTGGAACCGGCGGCCTAGACAATCTAGGCCGTCTCCGGGACGTGAAATACCACGAATTTCTCTATGAGCTGCTCGCGAAACAATACGAGCTTGCCAGGATCGATGAGGCCAAGGACGCCACTGTTATACAAGTAATGGACAAGGCGATCGAACCTGATCGGCAATCTAAACCGAGGAGAGGGCTCATCGTGCTTGTTTCAACTCTCCTCGCCTTGCTGGTGTCATGCGTGTGGGCTCTCGTGAAAGAGAATGCAGCAAGAGCCGAAGGCGATCCCGATCGAGCGTCACGCGTCGAGGCGCTTCGCGCCTACTTGCGTTGGAAGTAGAGGATGACCAGCCTTACTGGAGGCTTGAATCGCGACGATCGAGCGTCCTGTGAGCGAGCGTGATGGAGAGCGCTGGCTAAGAGTCCTCCCTCGCGTTTTTCGCGCGCAACTCGAAGATCGGCCCGCGCTACGTGCGACTATCGGCAACTCCGGATGGTTGCTTCTTGACAGACTAGTTCGCGTGGTCATCGGGCTACTGGTAGGTGCTTGGGTTGCACGCTACCTTGGTCCGGCCCGATTTGGCGATCTTGCCTATGCGCTTGCCTTTATTGCATTTTTCCAAGCGATAGCCAATCTCGGAGCCGATGGAATCATAGTCAGAGATATCGCACAAGATCGCACCTTGGCACCCAATATACTCGGTACTGCCTTGGTCCTTCGACTCGGCGTTGGCGTTGCTTCTTGGGCGGCTGCGACCGCCGGTGTTGCACTACTCAATGGAATCGGCGACGAAAGCGTGGTCTTGGTCGCCATTGCTGGCGGTGTGCTGATCTTTCAGGCGGCCGACACGGTGGATCTTTGGTTTCAAAGCCAGAGCCAAAGTCGCCGAACAGTCGCCGCGAAACTCTCGGCCTATCTGCTCTCCAACGGTGGCAGGATCGGACTAATTCTTGCGGGCGCCTCGTTGGAGGCGTTTGCGGCGATGACCGCTTTAGAATCAGGCATCAGCGCGGTGGGTCTGCTCGTCGCATATCGGCGGTTTCCCACGGACAAGGGCTGGAGAATGCTGAGACGACAAGCCGCTCAGCTCGTGCGTGAATCATGGCCCTTCATGGTAAGCGGCGTATCGATCATGGTCTATATGCGAATAGACCAGATCATGATCAAAGAAATGCTCGGTGCTAGGGAACTTGGCCTGTACGCGGCGGCCCTCCCGCTTTCACAGGTGTGGCAAGTTTTCCCTTCGATATTGGCGACAAGTCTCGCGCCCGTCATTGCGCGAAAGAAAGCGCAAGGAGAGATACTTTACCGACGTGCAATAGTATCCGTCTTCCGTGCATTCTTCTATGCTGGGCTAGTGTGCACGCTTCTCACAGTCGTATTCGCCTCTTCCATGATTACCCTTTTGTATGGTAGTACCTACGATGGAGCTGCCAGCGCGTTGCGCGTTCACGTGATCTCAAATGTATTCTGCTTCTTGGGAATAGGACACGGTTTGTGGCTCGCGAATGAGAGACGCTATGCTGTGAGGTTATGGGGCACCCTTGCGGCAGGGATATCGGCGGTCGTAACGAATCTCGTGCTTATACCAACCGTGGGGTTGCTCGGCGCCTGCTATTCGGCATTAGTGTCGCAGTTCATCGCCGCCTTTGCGATCAACGCCGCCCTTGACCGCGAAGGGTTTCTGCTGCAGCTTAGAGCAATAGGGCTAAGGAGTGATGCCAGGAATAATACATAGGTTAGGAAGCGTGTTTGCGCTAGTTCTGGGGTGGCCTCTGGCTCGCAACCTGAACAGAGCGATGTTCTACCTCGGGGCGAGAGGACTGGGGCTTCTGAACTACAGCTCGGATAGGCTTTCCGGCGAGAAGATCGCTGTTGAGATGCTAGTGCCATCTGTCGGTCAGCCCGTCATATTCGATGTGGGAGCCAATGAAGGGACGTGGATCGCCCGCATACTCAAGAAAAACAAGAACGCAATTGTCCACGCCTTCGAGCCGCAAAGTGAGTTGGCTGCACAAATATCAAGAAAATTCCCCCACGTATACATGAACAATGTCGCCGTAGGAGACCAACCGGGCATGCTCGAGTTGTTCGACTATCGCGAAGGGGCCGGTTCTCAGCACGCCACCTTAGTTCCACGAGTGATCGAAGATATTCACGGTGGCATCTCCAGGCACAGTACCGTTTCGGTGGTAAGGCTGGACGACTACTGTAGAGAGAAGGAAATCGGGAGGATCGACTTCCTAAAGATTGACGTGGAGGGCTATGAATGTCGTGTGTTGAGAGGGGCAGCGGGGTTGATAAGAGCAAAGCAGGTAGGCGTCATCCAGTTTGAATTCAACGAAATGAACATCAAAGAACGCGTGCTCTTCAAAGACTTCTATGACTTGTTGGCCGATGCATATTCGCTGCACCGCCTCTTGCCCAACGGTTTACTCAAAATAGAAAGATACTCGCCCTGGTTATGTGAGCAGTTCGCGTTCCAAAATATCGTGGCAATCATAAGACCATGATGAGCTACTCGCGCCTGACTAGATTTTTGGCTGGGTCGAATGAGAAGCGCCGTTCTGTTTCTCGTCTTTAATCGCCCCGATACCACGAGGCAAGTCTTCGACGCAATTCGGACAGCGCGTCCGCCACGCCTTTACATCGCTGCGGACGGTCCGCGCGAAGGGCACGTGGAGGACGCGGACCGCTGTGCCGAAGTGCGGCGCATAGCCTGCTCTGTGGATTGGCCTTGCGATCTCCGAACACAGTTTCGCGAGAGGAACTTGGGATGTAAGATTGGCGTATCCAGCGCGATCACCTGGTTCTTCGAAAATGAGCAGGAGGGGATCGTTCTAGAAGACGATGTCCTGCCTGTGCCGACTTTTTTCCGCTACTGCGACGAGTTGCTGGAGCGGTATCGGCACGACGAACGCATTTCGATGATAAGCGGGTGCAACCTTATTGCGAACCGGCTCTCGCCTCGCGAGAGTTATTTTTTTTCCCGCTACAATCATATTTGGGGATGGGCGAGCTGGCGCCGAGCGTGGCAACACTACGACGTCCATATGAAGGGGTGGTCTGAGTGGCTGAACAGAGGAGGGCTCGCGCGAATCGCCAACGGTAGCAGGTTGGTGGAGACATATTGGCGTCTCATCATGGAAAGTGCCATGGCGAATAGGATCGACACCTGGGACTATCAGTGGACGTACGCCTGTTGGAGAATGGGAGGGCTATCGGTCCTGCCAGCGCGGAATCAGACTCGAAATCTCGGCTTCGGACTTGACGCAACACATACGACCGCCGACGCGCCGTCCTTTGTCAAAGAGTCTACCCCGCAAACCCTCGAGTTCCCGCTGATTCACCCGGAGCACGTTTCGAATGACGAACGCGCAAACGCCATTATCGACAAGCACGTCTACAAGATCAGTCCACTGAGAGTGCTGGAGCGGAAGATCCTAGCCTATCCTTTCGCAACGACTTTGCTCAAGGCACTGCGGAAATATGCCGCCGGATCGAGAAGCTGAAGAACGGTGTCGCGTATGCGGCAGCAATACTCGTAGCCTCTGGCACGGCCGGCTGATGGATCTGACTGTGAGATATTTCGAGTGTGACTCTTGTGGATACGTGCAAACTGAGACGCCCTATTGGCTCGCTCGTTCGTATGTCGAGCCGGTCAACCAGTCGGACACCGGTATCCTGGCAAGGAATGAACTGAATGCGCGAATAGTGCTGATGGTCCGCAGATTGCTTCACCTTCGTGGCCCGATCGTGGATTGCGCTGGTGGGTATGGAATCCTCGTGCGCACGCTTAGGGATTACGGAGTCGAGGCCTTTTGGGCCGACAAGTATTGCGACAATCTGTTTGCTCGGGGATTTGAGTATCAAGGCGGTGAGGTCGGTCTTGTCACGGCGTTCGAAGCGTTCGAACACTTCGTCGATCCGTCGGCGGAATTGAAATATCAACTTTCGATCGCGCCTAACGTCCTGATATCGACCGCAACCGTTCCTGAGCCAACTCCGCATCCGGACCAATGGTGGTACTACGGTACCGATCATGGGCAGCACATCGGTTTCTTCAGGACGAAAACGCTGCGATACTTGGCAGACAAGCTCGGCAAGCGACTCGTCACAGACGGCAGCTCGTATCACCTTTTCTCCGACCGAGCTTTCGGACCGCTGAACTGGCGGGCGAAAATCTTCCTGAATAGACTGGTTTCCCGAGGTCTCAGGGTTGCGTCGTCGTGCTCATTTAGATCCAAGACGTGGTCGGATAGCAGGGAAATGGCGAAGCGACAAGGGACACGGTGAGGACTGTGCCACGTGCGCATTCGCAGCATAGGGGCTCCCAAGCCAGTAAGGACCTTCGACTCTGGCTCCTCCATCCGGTATTTCTGTATTGCACAATTTTTGGCGGCTATATCGCCATTCCTACGCTTTCCGCAATCTACCTCGGCGACTACTCTCAGCTGTTTCTTGGGGATGTGTGGGATCTTGTAATCGTGAGGAAGGGCTTTCTCGTGTTCCTCATTAGTGTCGCCGCGTTTTTTCTAGGGTATTGCGGCTCTGCGTATATTGGCGTTCACAAGTCCATACGTGTTCCCGATTACAGATCAGCTCAAACATTGGCCTGTTGGGCATTCATACCGTTGCTGCTGCTTTCCGCCGCGTTGATGGGCAGCACGTTCTTTTCGAACCCGTACGAGGGCACCATCGATCCAGAGGGTTTTTACCAGTTGAGCGACAGCGTCCGTGCGGGCGTGGCAATCCTATATTTCACCATCGAGATGATGGCAGCGTTCTTGCTGGTCGCGGACTGGAACTATAGGGGCAGAATAAGAAGACTGACCCTTTTTATCGTTGCGCTCGGTATGATCGTTGCGGTTGGCAAGATGAAGCGGCTGGAGCTGGCGACCCCCATTTTGGCATTGCTCGGCTTTATCTATCTGGATAAGTCGAAAGCTCTCTACAAACCAGCTCTTCTGCTGGTCGCGCTCCTGCTGGTGATCTCTGCGGTCGGGACGTATCGCCTTGGCCTGGGATTCGGTCTAGACAGCCTTCTCGCGGTACCCCTTGAAGCGAATCTCGTCGTTAACTCCCTATATCGTGTTATTGACCTGATAGATAACAACGGGTACCCATTTACATACGCTATAGAGCTACTAGCTCTTCCGGCATCCGTCATCCCAAGTCTGTTCCTGCCAGATAAGCATCTCCTCGTGGATGTGGGCCCTCTGTGGGCTGATCGCTTAGAAGTTAATCCGACGGGGGGGTATTACGGGCTCGCTCATTTGTATCGGTACGGAGGTTTCGTAGCAGTGATCGTAATCAGCGCGCTTTTTGGATTAACTCTGGGATACCTATATCGAAGGTTTCTGAAAAGCTTCGATGGATCCAAATTCACATCAGTGTTTTATCCCGTCATCATGGTGCCGCTTCTCTTTCACTACGTCAGAGACGACGTAATCGTGGCGATCAAGCTAACGTTTCAGACCGGCATATTGCTCCTGCTGCTGGCGTACATTGCGCGGCTCATTCGTCGCGCGTCGCGCCCCGCGATTCAAAATAGCTGACCGGCGTTATTACCTGCGGACAATGTAAGCGCTTGTATTGTGCACTGGCAGATCACGACAAATCGAATTGACAAGCTCGTTCAGATTGCGCTGTCCTGGCGCTTCGCGAGCGTGCTTTTCCGGCATCGGGTCGTTGTGGCGGCGGAGCACCGCCATGTGCTCACACCGAATCTCGCGACTGTCATCGATATCGGCGCGAATCGCGGACAGTTTGCCCTCGCGGTGCGCAGGTGGGCGCCCAATGCCGGACTACTATCGTTCGAACCCCTGCCGGTTCCTGCGCGAGTGTTCCGCGCGATTTTCGCGCAAGACGAGAAAGTCACTCTACATGAAGTGGCGATTGGTCCAAGTCGGAAGAGAGACCGCATGCACGTCTCGGCCAGGGACCATTCATCTTCGCTGCTTCCAATCACGGATCTCCAAGAAAAGGTTTTCCCCGGTACGTCGGAGGTCTCGACAACGGAAGTATGCGTCGCGCCGCTGGAGGTGTTCGTAAAGGGCGCCGAGATCCTCGGCCCGGCCATGCTCAAATTGGACGTTCAAGGGTTTGAGTACGAAGCGCTACAAGGCTGCGAGTCATTGCTGTCCCGTTTCGACTGGGTTTATTGTGAGTGCTCTTTCGTCGAGCTCTACGCTGGCCAGAAGATGGCTGCTGATATCATTGCGTGGCTTCGCGCAAGGGGTCTTGAGTTGCGCGGCATCTTCAACGTAGCTTACGACTCCGGTGGCACGGCGGTTCAGGGTGATTTTCTGTTTGGGCGGTGAAACCAGGCGTTTGAGTGTTCGATCCTATGCAAACTCGGTCTTGGTCCTGATAGGAGCGAGGCTCCGCGCTATTTGCTGCAAGGCGAGTCGAGGTAGATATGCAGCTTGCAAACAAGCGCCTTCTGCTTCTTCAGTGCAGAGGGTACGGTGACGCGGTGATCACCACATCGCTGATAAATTCGCTCGGCAGCTCCTTTCCAAGTTTACAGATCGATGTATTGACCAGAGCGCCGTTTGTCTCGCTGTTCCGGAAGAATCCACACGTCGACGCGATCTACACAGCCGTTTTCCCAACGACTAGAGACTTTCGCTGGTTGGGCGCGGCAGGGCTTGCTCTAAGGATCGCGCGACTCAGGGGGCAGAAGTACGATATCTGTCTGAACACGGCCGGCGATTTCAGAGAAAATCTGATGGGATGGATGGTTGGCCCAGTGCAGAATCGAGCTATAAGATGGGCGGAGGGTCACCCATACCGCAATCTAATCCGGCCCGGTTTGCACCACCTTGTGGACCATGAGGACGAGATCGACCATTCGATATTGAACGTTTACGACGCTCACGCCCAGGTCGCCGCAAATATGGGTTGTACGTCCATCAGAGGGCCGCACTTGTATCTTGATGGCGGCCTTCTCGAGAAAGTTCGCGTCACCTTCAAGGGGAGGCGGGTCGTTGCCATTCATCCCCTGGCGGGCCATCGAAGCAAGCTATGGGAGATCGAGAAGTGGCGGTTATTTGTATCCGAAATCAGCAAACTCGGCTACGACGTATGGATCTTTTGTTCCCAAACGGACGCCACTCAAGTTGAGAAGTCGTTTGCAGGAATCGTTAACGGGGACTCTGTGCTCATAAGGGCTGATTCTCTGGAAGATTTCCTTGTCCACTTGTCTGTGGCCAAATTGCTGGTCGGCCTTGACAGCTTCGCAGTTCACGTCGCCCACGCACTTGGCGTACCGAGCATAATGCTAAGCGGCGCGAGCGATCCGCGGATTTGGGCGCCTCCGAGCACTACCGTGGTTTCCGGGGATCACGAATGTCAGTTCTACCCCTGCTATAACCGGCCGCGATGTCTGGGAACTCCTGGAGAGTACATTTGCATGAAGTCCATTTCCCATGATCGCCTGCTGAGTGTGACGCGCAGACTTCTTGAGGAGGGAGCTGAAAGTGCCACGTCAAAATCGCGCTAGCCTTGACCAGAGAGATCCTTAGGCTGTCGGCTACGCATGGATCGCGTTTCAATTCCTTAAGTTCTCCATAGTCGTGACCGAGTGCGCGTCCTGCTGGTAAATCGCTTTTTTGGCAGCTCTCAAGCTCCAACTGGGCGCCTGCTTCAAGACGTCGCCGAGCGCCTCATCGAAGTTGGGCATGAGGTCGTCGTGCTTACCTCCGAAGGCGACTACGTTGAGTCGGAGGCCCAACTCTCCTCCTTTACCACCAACAAGATCGAGTCGCTATTCTTGTGGCAAAAGGCAGCAATCCCACGGATAGCAAATTGGGGGCTGTTCTGGGTGCAGGCCGCTGCGTGGATACCGCTCCTGCGGTGGGATCGATGTGTGCTCTTGACCGACCCGCCGTTTCTGACCGTAGCGGCGCCTCTTGCGAAACGCCTTCACGGGAGCTCGCGAAAGGTATTTTGGTGGACGATGGACCTCTATCCAGACGCTCTTCACGCTGCTGGAATCGTCAGGCGCGGGAGCTTACTGTATCGAATATTGCAATGGTGTATTGAAAGCTCTTTGGGTTCGCTCGATGGTGTTATCGCGCTGGGATGGCGGCAAAGTGCAAGGCTAATGGAATATCGAAACTGGTACAAAGTAGGCTCTTGTATTGTTGTACCTCCATGGGACGGTCGTCCCCTCCGAAGGCCGCCCACCGGCTCTAATCCGATTGTGAAGCGGTTCGCCTGGGAAAATTACAAGGTCGCCCTGTACGCTGGAAATCTCGGGGAAGGTCATCCTCACGCAGAGTTCGTCGCCGGCGCGCGGTGGCTCTACGGCAGCGGCAGACACGACTGGTTGTTCGTGTTCGTTGTACGCGGATCTGGCGTCGCACAGCTAAGAGCAGAATCGGTCACTCTGCCAAATGTTCGCGTCCTTGACTACCTGCCTGAATCTGAACGAGCGAACCTACTCTGGGCAGCCGCCGTTCATTTGGTGAGCATGAAGCCCGGCTGGGAGGGCGTCATCGTGCCGAGCAAGCTGTACGGGATCCTAAAGACCGAAGCCCCGGTACTTTTCGTAGGGCCCGAGGACGCCGACACGAGTCAAGAGATCCGCAGGCTCCGTCGTGGGAAGGTATTGCCGATCGCCTCCGATGGGAAGGCGGTTGCTTCGTCCCTGGATGAGTTGGAGCGGCAGCCGCGAAGCGAACCGTTCGCCGACGAGGCGGGTATCGCCAAGATCGCCGAGTACCTTGTCGGGGCGCCTGTGCTTCGCTAGCGTCTGGTCGCGTTTGAAACGACTCTTCAGCGCGCGAGGGGAGCGTCCCGATCGGAGATCGCCTTGAAGAGCCTGTGGTACAGGAACAGGTACGCTCCGCAGAAAGCAAGGGATACCGCCACGAGGGAGGGCGTGTCCTTCCGAAGTAGGACGGCTGGAACCGAACAAGCGATGCCCATCAGCCAGCAATAAGGCGCGACCCGGCTGTTTCGGCGGGTCATTTCGGCAGGAATCTCAATTTCCATCCCCGGCTTGTGCAGGTACGCATAGATCACCTGGTGCATGTGGAACCGGTCGGGGTGTCCGGGAGAGAGGCCGAGCACGATCTTCCTGCGGTACATCGAATATAAGGTCTCGAAGATCGGATACACCAGCAGCAGCATCGGGAACCACGGCGAGACTTCCGGGTGCCGCACGACGATCAGCACTGACAACTCCCCCAGCCAGAAGCCGAGCAGGTAGGCGCCGCCGTCGCCCAGGAAGATTTTCCCGTGGGGGTAGTTCCATGCCAGGAACCCGAGCAGCGCGCCCATCATCGCCAGCGCTGATGCGAAAAGGAAGCTGTCTCCGACCTGCGCCGACACGTAGGCGAACGCCGCGAGAACAATCACTGCGTGGCCGCCTGCGAGCCCGTTGTATCCGTCGATGATATTGATCGCATTGGCGACGCCGCCGACGGCGAATACGGTGAACGCGATCGCGAATGGAGTCCAGGCGAGGAGGGCGTCGAACCCGGGAACGTCGAGGCGCGGAATGACGGCTCCGAGCAGCCACACGCCCACCGCCGCGGCGAGCATCGTGAGCATGAGGCGAATCGGAACGCTGACCGTCTTCGTGGCGTCCTCCGTGATACCACCCAGAAAAGCGGGCAGACTCGCGAGGAGCAGATAGCCGAATTGCTCGCCGGGCAGGCCCTGCTCGGTGGCGAGGAGGGCGGCGGCCGAGACGAGAAGCCCGGCTATGATGCCGAGGCCGCCGATTCGCGGTGTGGGGAGCGCGTGGAATTTTTGCGGACCGGCCTTCACGGGGTCGTGACTCCAGTTCCGGTGCACCGCTTCGTAGCGGACGATCAGGAAGCAAGTGAATGCCGCGATGAGTCCGGTGAGCACGAGTACCGCGGCGCCGAGCCCGCCCTGCCACGCCGCGGCCCGCCGCGCGCCTGCGGGTCCGGACAGCGATGGGCGCGGCGTGTTGGGCGGGTAGCAGATCGCGCGAAAACCCTGGCGCGACTCGGTCAGGCGCTCCGTCTGCTGGCACGCCGCGAGCGCGCTGCCAGGATCGCTGGACACGTAGGCAACAACGCCGTTGGGCAGGCGTGAGCTCGGCATTTCGATCGGATCCTCTGACAGCAGCTTTCGCTGAGCGCTGGCGAGCTCGCTGCGACATTGCTGCGCCGTCACGCTGCACGCCGGACAACTGGCGCGAACGGTGTTGGCGATCGTGTCCGCCGCGGCGTTGCAGTCCTCCAGCTTCGAAACGGCCTCGTTCAGGAACTCGAGACTCAGGTTGTCGTGAGTCGTAATGACGACGTTCGGATAAAAGCCCCGAGAACGCGAAGAGTCCTGTGGAACGGCTGCCGCTGCGGCGAGCAATCCGGGGAGGGCGAGCAGAAGAACAAGCCTTTTCGCAAGCGCCATGGACGCGATCACCTCAGCAGAGCTGCGCCGGTTACAAAAAGCTCGCGGTTCATCCCTTCAAGTCCTACTGCCGCGGTGGGCCGCACCTCTGGATACGCGACGGGAAGGGGAATATGGCAGTAAGCGTCTAAATTGTAAAGGAAATACACTATCGTGGCCCCGTGGATGGCACAGTTGGAGGATGCGACTAAGCTCCCGGCCGAGATCGGAAAAGAGGAGGGAATACGCTGGTCGCGAGGGGTGTATACGCGCTTTCGTACGGAGAGAAAAACCCTTTCAAATCGCCACGGTTGCTTCGGCCGGACTTCGTATGCTAATGTTCGTGCGCCCATTTATCTTGGCGCTTTTCTTGGGGGGTTTCATGAAACAGGTCTTCGCAGTGGCTTTTCTGATGGCGTTGGCAGGTAGCGCGATGGCGCAAGCTGCGGGAGCGGCTGCCGGCGCGGGTGGATCAACCGCGGCTGCGGCCGGCACGGTTGCCGTCGTGGCGGTGGGCGTGGCGGGTGTTGCCGCGGCTGCATCGAACGGCAGCAACAATACCGCGGCCAACCACTAAGGTTTCAGAAGCGAGCAGGACCCAAAACCCTGCCAAGGGTACTCCTTGGCAGGGTTTGCTTTTTGGGGAAGGCGACGCGCAGTGCTCGTCACCTTGCATCGGTGCAGTCGTCTCCCGGCGCAAACCGAGCGTTATGGCGTCAAGCATCGGGTCGGCGCAGCGCGCACCGGCGCGCTCCGACCCGCCCCCCTCATTCTCCGCGATACTCGCCGGCCCAGTTGCTCTCGCGGGTTGAGGTGGAAAGGTCCGGCGGCATCCGTCTCGCCAAGCTCATGCGTCGGTTTCTCGCTTGCTTTGCCTGCCTGCTCGCGTGCGGTGCCCCGGGTGCCGCGACGGGGGCGCCCAACACCGGCCTCATCAGCATGCCGGATGCGCGCTTCAACGCCGACGGGACGTTGCAGTTCGGCTTGTCGTATGCCCAACCGTACCTGAACTTCCAGGCCGCGGCGACGCTGCTCCCTTGGCTCGAAACCAATCTCGGCGTGACCCAGATTGAAGGTGTGCTCGGATTTCCCTCGGGGCAAAGCGGCTTTGGCAGCGGATACGGAGCGTACAAGGACAAGACGAGCGGGTTGAGGGTGCGCCTGCTGTCCGAGGGCGCGTGGCGGCCGGCGATCGCACTCGGTATCCAGGATCCCATCGGCACGAGTCTGTTCGAGCGCCAGTACTTGGTCGCCACGAAGACGCTGGGCGAAACCCAAGCGACCTTGGGCTATGGGCGGCAGCAGATCGACGGGGCGTTCGGCGGGCTGCGTTACTCTCCGGGTTGGGCGCCCAGCTGGTCGTTGGTCGCGGAGTACGACGCGAGCGACTACCAGAAATTCCCGTTTGCCGATGCGACCGGCGTGGCGAGCCGGAAGAAGGGAGCCGCGTTCGGCCTGGAATATCGTCTGGGCTGGATGAGCGCCGCGCTAACCAGCCAGCCCGGTGCAATCGGGATCGGTACATATCTAGCGATTCCCATGGACCGAGCCGAGTGGATTCCCAAGATCACCGAGCCCGAGCCGTATGCGACAGTCACACCGAGGCCGACACTCGCGCAATGGGATGATGACCCCGCGTACAAGAAGCAGCTTTACCAGGCGCTCTTCCGGCAGTCCTACAAGGACGTGCGCATGCGCTACGAGAACACGAAGCTCACGCTCGTCCTTACCAACAGCCGCATCTCGGAAATGGGACGGGCGGTCGGGCGCGCCGCCAGGACGGCGCTGCTGCTGTCGCCCCTGGAGACGACCGAGCTCCAGATCACCTATACGATCAGCGGCCTGCCGGTCGCGATCTACGAGTTCTCCGACCTGCGCAAGCTCAACCGCTACTTCAACGGCCTGCTGTCGCGAAGCGAGCTGGTCGAGACGATCACCATCCGCTACGCCGATCCCGCTTCGTACGCCAAGAAAGACGAAACGGACTTGCTCGCGGCGCTCGCCGAGCCTGGCGACGCCGGCGTCCTCTACGGCAACGACGGGAACTTCATCAGTTTCAAGAGCCAGAGCGCCGGGCTGGACCAGTTCCAGATCAAGCCGACGCTCAGCACCTATCTGAACGGGCCGAACGTCTTCCAGTACAGCCTGGGTATCCTCGGCACCTACGACCGCGAGCTCGCCGAGCGGTTCTTCCTCAATTCGGGTCTCATCTGGATCCTGTACGAGAACATCAGCAACACCGCCGGCGGAAGCAACAGCACCCTGCCGCACGTCCGTTCCGACTTTCCAGAATACTACGGCGGCTACTCGGTCAAGCTCGATCACTTGCTCCTCAATCGCGTGTACCAGACCTCCGAGCGGACGTACGCGCGCCTGTCGGGCGGCTACATCGAGCAGATGTACGGCGGTTTCGAGGGTCAATGGTTGTACGTGCCGCGCGGCGCGCCCTGGGCCTTCGATATCAGCGTCGACGCGGTTCAGCAACGCGACTTCGCCGGAGGGTTCAAGTTCCAGGACTACAAGACGGTTTCGACGCTCGCGGCGTTCCATTACCGGCTGCCCTACCAGTCCACGTTCACAACCAGGGCAGGCAGGTTTCTCGCGGGTGACTACGGTGCGCGCTTCGAGGTCAAGCGGCGCTTCCGCATCGGCATGGAGCTCGGCGCCTGGTACACGATCACCAACGCCGTGGACACCGGAATTCCCGACGAGAAGAACTACCGCGACAGGGGCGTCTTCGTGTCGATCCCCTTCGAGTCGCTCCTGACGAACGACACCAAGGTCACGACCGGCTTCTCGCTCCAGCCCTGGACGCGGGACGCAGGCGCCATGATCCGGTCGCCGGTCGATCTCTACGACACGCTCGAGAAATCCCTGTGGATCGACATGCACAAGTCGAACGGCTTGGGGCGCCTGGGCGACGTGGCGGACGACTACAATCTGCCCTATCTCGGCAGCCCGATGTGGGACGAACCCTTCGAGAATTTCGGCAAGCTGACCGTGCGCGACTGGGGTGACGCTCCCGACGCGGTCAGCCAGCCCGGCGTGTGGGAATCGGCGCTGCTCGGAGCGGGCGCGATCGCCGCGGCCGGGCTGTTCGACGCGAGCCTGGACCGCGCGGTGCTTCGCCACCAGGGGTCGGCCGCGCAGGACGCGCTCACCAGCGCAGGCAAGTGGCTTCCCGTCGCGGCGCTCGGCGGGGCCGGGCTCGCCGCGCTGTCGGAGCAGGACAAGAGGCTGAGCAACACCGGGATCGCCGCCCTCGAGGCCGGCTTCACGGGCCTCGTCGTGAACGAAGCGCTCAAGTACTCCGTGGGCCGCGCGCGGCCCGTCGATGGCAAAGGGACGACCGACTTCGAGCCCTTTGGGCGCTCGGACGGGTCCTTCCCGTCCAACCACACGACGGTGATGTGGGCCGCGGTGACGCCGGTCGCGAAGGAGTACAACGCGCCGTGGCTGTACGGAGTAGCGGCGCTGGTCAACGCGGGCAGGATCACGTCGCGCGAGCACTGGCTGTCGGACACGGTGGCGAGCTCGCTCCTCGGCTACGCGATCGGCGATTTCTTCTGGCAGGAGCGCCGCGCGACCGGCAAGGGGCCGAAAGTGCTGGTCTCGCCCTCGGGCGTGGCGTTGAAGTGGGAAACCCACTAGGAGCGCGCGTGTCCCAACCCAAATTCCTCGCTCGGGCTCTTGCGGTGGTCGCGCTGATGGTTGTCGGACTCTCCGCGCAAGCGCAGCCGCGCTGCCTCGTCGTCGATCGCGAGCTGCAGAGCTCCTACGAGGGCGGCTGCGCGGACGGAAAGGCCGAGGGGCAGGGCAGGGCGGAGGGGATCTCGGCCTACACGGGGGAATTCCACCTCGCCAAGAAGCAGGGCAAAGGGGTGAAGACCTGGGAGCGCGGCGACCGCTACGAAGGCGCCTTTGCCGACGACTACATGGAGGGCTGGGGCATCTACGTCTGGGGCGCGAAGAGCCTCTTCGCCGGCGACCGCTACGAGGGCGAGCTGGCCAAGGACAAGCGCAACGGCTTCGGCGTCTATACCTGGGCGAGCGGCGACAGCTACGCCGGGCTGTGGAAGGACGACGCCGTCGCGGGGTACGCCACGCCGATGATGGCCAACAGCTTCCGCGCGACCAAGGCGCACCTCGAGGCGATGGAGAAGCCGGGCATCCACGTGTGCCACGAATCGGCCATCGGAACGGGCGCCGCGCAGCGGACCGAAGGCGAGACGCAGGGCGCGAGCAAGGATGCGCACCAGCTCTCGGTCAAGATCACGCGGGTCGGCCCTTCGCCGCCGCTGGTCGCCGGCAGCCCGGTCGCCGTGGGAGACGTCGTCTGGGATATTCCGCTTCACTGGATCCCGTGCAATTGACCGGGTCCCCGCAGCCTCACCGTCGTATCTGGTTCCTGCTGGGCTGGGGCATGGTGGTCGCGGTCGTCGTTCTGTCGCTCATCCCGTTGGAAGTCGATCTCTCCGAGGGTCGCGACAAGGTCGCACACTTCATCGCCTACGGCAGCATGACCTTCTGGTTCGCGCTGCTCTTCCCGGGGTGGCTGCGGCAGGTCGCGATCGTCATCGCCTTCGTCGCGATGGGCGTGGCGATCGAATACCTGCAGAGGATGACCGGCTACCGCACCTTCGACGTCGCCGACATGGCCGCGATCTCGATCGGCGTTGCGCTCGGCTGGGCGCTCGCGCTGACGCCGCTCAAGCAAGCCCTGAACTGGGCGGAACGCTTCGTCGGGCTGCTGGAGCGAAAAAGGTAGAGGGCGGGTCAGTCCTTCACGCGGGCGATGCGCACGACCTCGCGCACCCGCCGCAGAGCCCGCAGGACCTTGGCGAGGTGCAGGCGGTTCGCCACCTGCAGGGTGAAGTGCATGGTCGTGTACAGGCTGCGCTCCTCGTCCATGCTGACGTTGTCGATGTTGGACCCGCCCTCGGCGATGGCGCTCGCGACCTTGGCGAGCACGCCGCGCTGGTTGACGACCGTCACGCGTATCCCCACGTCGAACATCTTCTCGGTCTGCGGCGCCCATTCGACGTCCAGCCATTTGTCCGGGTCGCCGCGCGACTTGGCCGCGGTGGGGCAGTCGTGGGTATGGACCACCAGCCCCTGCCCCTTCTTGATGAAGCCGATGATGGGGTCGCCCGGTATGGGGTTGCAGCACCTCGCGAGTTGCACCGCGAGGCCTTCGGAGCCGTGTATCACGATCGACCCCGCGGGAGCCTTGACTTCCGGTTGATCGCCTTCCGCCAAGCTCAGCAGCTTCCTGGCCACGATCGCGGCGAGCCGCTTGCCGAGACCGATATCCGCCACGACTTCCTGCCGCGATTTCGCGCCGAGGTCGCGCACCAGCCTTTCCCACCTTTCCGGGATCGCCTCGGAGGATTTCGCGCCGAGGGCGCGCACGGCCTGGCTGAGCATGCGCTCGCCGAGCGCCGCGGCTTCCTCGTACTGCATGGTCTTCAGGAAGTGCCGGATCTGCGATCTCGCCTTGCCGGTCTTCACGTACGACAGCCACGCGGGGTTGGGATTGGCGTGCGCCGCGGTGATGATCTCCACGCGATCGCCGTTCTTCAGCTCGGTCCGCAGCGGCGCAAGCTCGTAGTTGATCCTCGCCGCCGCGCAGCGGTTGCCGATGTCGGTGTGCACCGCGTAGGCGAAATCCACCGCCGTCGCGCCCCGCGGCAGGCCCATGATCGTGCCCTTGGGCGTGAACACGTAGACCTCGTCGGGGAAGAGGTCGATCTTGATGTGCTCGAGAAATTCGGCCGGATCGCCGGAGGCGTGCTGGATGTCGAGCAGCGACTGCAGCCACTTGTGGGTGCGCTGCTGGACCTCGTTGATCTCGGCGTCGGACTTGTACAGCCAGTGCGACGCAACGCCGACCTCGGCAATGCGGTTCATCGCCTGCGTGCGGACCTGGATCTCGACCGGCATGCCGTAGGGCCCGATCAGCGTGGTGTGGAGGGCCTGGTAGCCGTTCACCTTGGGAATGGCGATGTAGTCCTTGAACTTGCCGGGCACGGGCTTGTACAGGCTGTGCAGCGCGCCGAGCGCCAGGTAGCAGGCGGGAACGTCCTTGACGATCACCCTGAAGCCGTAGATGTCGAGCACCTGCGAGAACGACAGGTGCTTTTCCTGCATCTTCGTGTAGATCGAGTAGATCTGCTTCTCGCGGCCGGTGACCTGGGCGTCGATCTGCGACGATTCCACCCGCTCCTTGAGCGCGCCGAGAACCTTGTTGATGATCTCGCGGCGATTGCCGCGCGCCGCCTTTACCGCCTTGGCGAGCACTTTGTAGCGCCCCGGGTAGAGGTTCGCAAACGCGAGCTCCTGCAGCTCCCGGTACAGGCCGTCCAGGCCGAGCCGGTTCGCGATGGGCGCGTAGATCTCCAGCGTCTCGCGCGCGACGCGCTTGCGCGTCGGCGGCCGGACGGCGTCCAGGGTTCTCATGTTGTGCAGCCGGTCGGCGAGCTTGATCAGGATCACGCGCACATCGCGCGCCATCGCAAGCAGCATCTTGCGGAAGTTCTCCGCCTGCGCGTCCGCCTGCGACTGGAACTCGATCTTGTCGAGCTTGGACAGACCGTCCACCAGCTCCGCCACCGGCTTGCCGAAGCGCTCGGTGATCTGCTCCTTGGAGATCGCCGTGTCCTCCATGACGTCGTGGAGGAGCGCCGCCATCACGGCCTGCGTGTCGAGCTGCCAGTCGGCGACGATCTCGGCGACCGCGAGGGGGTGCGATATGTAGGGATGGCCGCTCAGCCGGTACTGGCCCTGGTGAGCGGTGTCGCTGAACTGGTAGGCTTCCTCGATGCGGCCGATGTCGCTCGGCTTGAGGTAGCCGAGGTGTCGCCGCAGATCGGTGATCGCGACCGCAGCCATCGCTAACGCTTGCCCCGGCGACGGGGCCTCGTGTCTTGCAGCCCCCTTGGACAAGGGGGGATCACGCTCACCCCGTGTGGACCCGGCTCAGGTATTCCGTGCCGACCTTGCCCGCGGCGATCTCGCGCAGGGCGATGACCGTCGGCTTGTCCCGCGTGGTCTCGATGAGCGGGGTGCCGCCCTGGGCGAGCTGGCGCGCGCGGTAGGTGGCCGCGAGCGTCAGCTGGAAGCGATTGGGAATTCTCTTTAGGCAATCTTCTACGGTGATGCGCGCCATGTTCTCTCTCTTTAGTCTAGCCAAACGGTTTAAAGATTTCCGGGTGCCGCGCGCGCTGCTCGGACAGTTTCAGCCGGCTCGCGCGCACGACCGCGGCCAAGTCACGCCGCGCTTCTTCGAACTCTTTGTTTATTATAACATAATCAAACTCGTTGCCATGCGCGATCTCGTCGCGCGCGTCCCGCAGCCTGCGCTGGATGGCCTCCTCGCTGTCCTGGCCCCGCCCCCGCAGGCGATGCTCGAGCTCGCCGAGGACCGGCGGCGGCGGAAGGATGAAGATGCTCACCGCGTCGGCAAAGGCCTTGCGGACCTGCCGGGCGCCCTGCCAGTCGATCTCCAGCATGATGTCGAAGCCCTTGGCGCGCGCTTCCTCGATCCATCTTCGCGAAGTGCCGTAGCGGTTGCCGTGCACCTCCGCCGATTCGAGAAAGTCGCCGCGCTCGAGCATCGCGTCGAAGGTCTTGCGGTCGACGAAATGGTATTCACGGCCGTTCAGCTCGCCCGCGCGGGGAGCCCGAGTGGTGTGCGACACCGACAGCGCGAGCCGCTTGTCGTCGGCGAGCGCGGCTTTCACCAGCGAGGACTTGCCCGCTCCCGACGGCGCGGACACGATGAACAGGCTCCCTTTCATTCGATGTTCTGTATCTGCTCGCGCATCTGCTCGATCAGCAGCTTGAATTCCAGGCTTGCGTCGGAGATCTCCTTCGATACCGATTTGGATCCGAGGGTGTTGGCCTCGCGGTTGAGCTCCTGCATCAGGAAGTCGAGACGCTTGCCGACGGCTCCCCCGGCGGCGACCACGCGAGACACCTCGTCCAGATGCGCGGACAGGCGCGAGAGCTCCTCGGCTATGTCGGCCCGCACGCCGAACAGGGCGATCTCGTGACGAATGCGCTCCTCATCGGCGCCGCCGAGCGCCTCGCGCAGGCGCGCGGTGACCTTCTCCTGGTAGGCGGCGATGGCCTCGGGCAGCTTCGGCTGGATCGAAGCGAGCAGCTCGCGCATGCGCGCGACGCGCTCGACGAGCATCTGCGCGAGCTTACCGCCCTCGCGGGAGCGAGTCGCCGAGAAATCCTCCAGCAACTCGTGCACCAGCGCAACGCAGGCCTCGCGCAGCGCGGCGGACCGGTCGTCGCCCAGCACGCCCGGCCAGCCGAGCACTTCAGCCACGCTCAAGGGGCGCGCGTCGGGAACCGCCTTGCGCACTTTCCGAGAGACCTCGGCGAGCTCGACGAGCAGCGCTTCGTTGACGCTGATGCGCGGCGTCGCGTTGGCCGGCGGAGTCACCGAAACGCGGCACTCCACCTTGCCCCGCCCCACCTTCGTCTGGATGAGCTCGCGCAGCGCCGGCTCGACGGGGCGCAGCTCGTCGGGCAGACGGAACTGCACGTCCAGGAAGCGGCTGTTGACGCTCTTGACTTCGGCCGCAAGGGACGCGATTGGCAGCTCCCGGGTGGCCACGGCGTAGCCGGTCATGCTGGAGATCATGGGTCGTGATCGACGACGCCGTATAATGCCGGCGGCAATTTGGAAAACGTCGCTATGATAACGGTTACAAACGCCGCGCCGCTACCCCTTTAATGGCACAGCAGGCCAATCAGCCGCTGCCCGAAGGCTACCAGCTCGAGAATTACCGCATCGCGAGTGTCCTGTCCTGCGGGGGCTTTTCCATCGTTTACCTCGCTTACGACGAAAACGACCAGCCGGTCGCGATCAAGGAATACCTGCCGGCCCAGCTGGCGCTGCGCAACGAGGGGGACGCGCTGCCTTCGATCTCCGACGAGAATCTTGCGACGTTCCGCTACGGGATGCGGTGCTTCTTCGAGGAAGGACGGTCGCTCGCGCGCCTCTCGCACCCCAACGTCGTGCGAGTGCTGAACTTCTTCCGTGCCAACGAGACCGTGTACATGGTCATGCGCTACGAGCGCGGCCGCACATTGCAGGAGCATATTCAACTGCGCCGCGGAACCATCAAGGAGAAGTTCATCCGCCACGTATTCACGCTGCTGCTGAACGGCCTGCGGGAAGTGCACTCGAACAAGCTGCTGCATCTCGACATCAAGCCCGCCAACATCTATATCCGCAACGACGGCACCCCGGTGCTGATCGATTTCGGCGCCGCGCGCCAGACCCTGGTCGAGGAAGGACAGCGGCTGACACCGATGTACACGCCGGGGTTCGCACCCCCCGAGCAGTACAAGAACCGCGAGCTGCTCGGTCCGTGGAGCGACTGCTACGCGATCGGGGCGAGCATCTTCGCCTGCCTGGCGGGCGTGGCGCCCCAGGCCGCGGACCTGCGCCTCGAGAAGGACCGCTACATCCCCGCGGCGAAAGTGTCGACCAAGAAATACTCACGGCAGCTGCTCGATACGATCGACTGGTGCCTGCAGCTCGATCACCTGAAGCGGCCGCAAAGCGTGTTCGCGCTGCAGAAGGTGCTGCTGCGCGAGAAGGACCCCGAGGTGCACAGCAAGGGCTCGCTGGTGCAGCGCGTGCGCGACATCTGGAAAAAAAGGCGGGCCGGATGAGATTCTCGATCTTCCAGGAGAGCCGCAAGGGAGCGCGCAAGGCGAACCAGGATCGAACGAGCTACGCTTATACTCGCGACTCGCTGCTCATGGTGGTGGCCGACGGGATGGGCGGGCACCTCCACGGCGAAGTCGCCTCGCAGATCGCGGTGCAGCTGCTCACCGAGGCGTTCCAGCGCGAGGCGAAGCCGACGCTCGCCGACCCCGCGGATTTCCTGCAAAAGAGCATCCTCGACGCGCATTTTGCCCTCGGCGACTACGCCAAGGCGCGCAATCTGGTGGAGTCGCCGCGCACCACCTGCGTCGCCTGCGTGGTGCAGAACGCGATGGCCTACTGGGCTCACGCGGGCGACTCGCGCCTGTATCACGTGCGCGAGGGGCGCATCTACGCGCAGACGCGCGATCATTCCCGGGTGCAGATGCTGGTCGACCAGGGTCGAGTCCGCGAGGAGGCGGTCCACGCCCACCCGGATCGCAACAAGATATTCAACTGCGTGGGCGCATCGGCGCGTCCCCAGGTCGAGCTGTCCCCGCCCACAGCGCTGCGCAGCGACGACACCCTGATGCTTTGCAGCGACGGCATGTGGGGCCCGCTGACGGGCAAGCTCATCGGCGCGAGCCTGATGAAGAACGACATCATGAGGGCGATCCCCGAGCTCCTCGAGCTCGCCGAGCTCCGTGCCGGCCCGGAGTGCGACAATCTGTCGGTCGTCGCGATGACCTGGGCGGGCACCCACACCCGGACCGCCGCGGGCGAGGTTTCGACGCAGACACTGGCGCTCGACTCCATCAGCACCGAGCTCGGGGATTTCAGCAAGGCGGATGACAGCGACCTCACCGACGCGGAGATCGAGCGAGCGATTCACGAGATCCGGGAAGCGATTCGCAAGCACACCACGCACAAGCCTTGATGAGACCATCGCAACGCAAACCCGGAGAGCTACGCGCCGTTTCGATCGAGCGCGGCTACACCCGGCATGCGGAAGGGTCGGTGCTGGTCGCTTTCGGCGACACCCGCGTGATCTGCACCGCGAGCATCGAAGAGGGCGTGCCGGGCTTCCTCAAGGGCCGCGGCCAGGGCTGGGTCACCGCCGAGTACGGCATGCTGCCGCGCTCGACCCACACGCGCACCGACCGGGAGGCCGCCCGCGGAAAGCAGTCCGGACGCACGCAGGAGATCCAGCGACTGATCGGCCGCTCGCTGCGAGCCGTCGTCGACCTGGGAGTGCTGGGCGAGCGCACGGTCAAACTCGACTGTGACGTGATCCAGGCGGATGGGGGAACGCGCACGGCAAGCGTGACCGGTGCGTTCGTCGCGCTCCACGACGCCCTCGCCAGGCTCCAGGATCGCGGCGCGCTGCCCGGCTCGCCGATCCGGGACTTCGTGGCCGCGGTATCGGTGGGACTCTACGAAGGCACGCCCATCCTCGACCTGGATTACGCCGAGGATTCCGGGTGCGACACCGACATGAACGTGGTGATGACGGGCTCCGGCGGGTTCGTCGAGGTGCAAGGTACCGCGGAAGGCGACCCGTTCTCGGGATCGCAGCTGCAGGCCCTGATCGCGCTCGCGCAGCGCGGCATCGCCGAGCTGATCGCGAAGCAGAAGGCGGCCCTAGGCGTCGCCTAGCCGATCGCGCACAGCCATGAAAAAACTCATCCTCGCCTCGTCCAACCCGGGCAAGCTGCGCGAGTTCGAGTCCCTGCTCAGTCCGCTTGGAATGGAGATCGTTTCGCAAGCCACGCTCAAAGTCGCCGAGGCCGAGGAGCCGCACGCCACGTTCGTCGAGAACGCGCTTGCCAAGGCGCGTCACGCGAGCCGCCGCTCCGGCCTGCCCGCGCTGGCGGACGACTCCGGCATTTGCGTCGGCGTACTGGACGGCAGGCCCGGCGTGCATTCGGCGCGGTTTGCCGGCGCCGCACCGCAAGGAGCAACGCCGGGGCGCGAAGCCCAGGACGCGCGCAACAACGAGAAGCTGATCGCCCTGCTCGACGGCAAGGAAGACCGCCGCGCCCACTATTACTGCGTGGTGGTGCTGATGCGCCACGCGGACGACCCCGAGCCGATCATCGCCGAAGGAAGCTGGGCGGGGGAGATCGTGGCGCAGCCGCGCGGCGCACTCGGCTTCGGCTACGATCCGCACTTCTTCCTGCCCGACCTCGGCAAGACCGCGGCGGAGCTCGAGCAGGGCGAGAAAAACCTCGTCAGCCACCGCGGCAAGGCGATGCGGCGGCTGCTCGCGAAGCTCAAGGAAGGCGTATGAGCGCGGGCTTCGCGCTGGCTGCGTCCCCGCAAGGAGTGCGGCTTGCGCAGCTGCCGCCTCTGGCGCTCTACGTGCACATACCCTGGTGCGTGAAGAAGTGCCCGTATTGCGATTTCAACTCCCACCAGGCCAAGGGCGAAGTCCCCGAGAGCGCCTACGTGGACGCGCTGGTGAGCGACCTGGAGCAGGCGCTGCCCGAGGTGTGGGGACGGCGGGTCGGGAGCGTTTTCTTCGGCGGCGGCACGCCGAGCCTCTTCTCCTCGGTGGCGATCGAGGCGCTCATCTCGGCGTTTCGCGCGCGCCTCACGCTGGTGCCGGACTGCGAGATCACGCTGGAGGCGAACCCCGGGACGTTCGAGGCCGAGAAGTTCCGCGGCTATCGCGACGCAGGGGTCACGCGCCTCTCGATCGGCATTCAGAGCTTCGATTCGCGGCACCTCGCGGCGCTCGGGCGCATCCACGATGCGGAGGAAGCGCGGCGCGCGATCGAGATCGCGCAGGAGCATTTCGGGAACATCAACCTCGACCTGATGTACGCGCTGCCCGGCCAGACGCTCGATGAAGCGCGTGCCGACGCCGAGGCCGCGATCGCCGCCGGCGTCGCGCATCTGTCCTTCTATCACCTGACGATCGAACCCAACACGCATTTCTACCGGCATCCGCCGGTGCTCCCGGACGAGGACGCCGCGGCCGCGATACAGGACTCGATCGGCGCCCTGCTCGAGCGGGCCGGCTACGCCCACTACGAAACCTCGGCGTGGTCGACGCCCGGCCGCGAGTGCCGCCACAACCTCAACTACTGGCGCTTCGGGGACTACCTGGGCATCGGCGCGGGGGCGCACAGCAAGCTGAGCTTCCCCGATCGCATCAAGCGCAGCGCGCGCTGGAAGCAGCCCAGGGAATACCTGGAGCGGGTGCGCGAGGGCCACCCGCTCCAGGAGAGCAATGAAATCGGCCGCGAGGATCTCGTGTTCGAGTTCATGATGAACGCGCTGCGCCTCGCCGAAGGATTCCCCGTCGGCATGCTCGCCGAGCGCACGGGCGTGCAGATCGCGCTCGCGGAAAAACCGCTGCGCGAGGCCGAGGCGCGGGGCCTGATCGTGCGCAACCACGAGCGCATCGCCCCGAGCGCTTTGGGGCAGCGGTTTCTCAACGATCTGCTGCAGCTGTTCCTGCCGACTAAATAGTGGAACGAGGGGATACTCCCCTCGTGCTCCCCTAAATTGGTCCGGTCTCGATCAACGATAGTGGAACGAGGGGATCCCCTCGTGCTCCCCTAAATTGGGCCGGTTACTAGATCTTCCTGAACACCAGGTCCCACACGCCGTGGCCGAGGCCCAGTCCGCGGCGCTCGAACTTGGTCTGCGGGCGCGTGTCGGGCCGCTTCGCGTAGTCCGCGGCGGTGTTCTGAAGGGAAGGTTCCGCCGCGAGCACCTGCAGCATCTGCGCCGCGTAGTCCTCCCAGTCGGTGCACGCGTGCAGGATCGCTCCGGATTTCATCCTCGTCGCGAGCAGCGACGCGAAAGGGCCCTGCAGCAGGCGCCGCTTGTGGTGGCGCTTTTTCGGCCAGGGGTCGGGGAAGAACAGGTGGACGCCGGCTAGCGTCCCGGGCGCGAGCATTCGCTCGAGCACCTCGACCGCGTCGTGCTGGACGATGCGCACGTTCGTGAGGTGCAGCGCGGAGATGCGCGCGAGCAGGCTGCCCACGCCGGGCGTATGCACCTCGACACCGAGGTAGTCGTTCTCGGGGTGCTGCTGCGCGAGCGCCGCGGTCGTCTCTCCCATCCCGAAGCCGATCTCCAGGATCTGCGGGGCCGAGCGTCCGAAGACGCGGCCGAGGTCGACCGGGACGGGCGAGAAGGGCACGCCGTATTCCGGGAGGAGCTCGGTGTGGGCGCGGCGCTGCGCGTTCGACATGCGCCCCTGGCGCAACACGTAGCTGCGGATCGAGCGCCGTTCCTGCAAGAAGGAGGTGTTACGCGGCTTTCGGGGTGATGAGGCCCGCGGCCGGCGAGCTGGGGCTGGCTGAATAGAGCTTCTTCGGCATGCGCCCGGCGAGAAAGGCCTCGCGGCCGGCTTCGACGGCCTTTTTCATCGCTTGCGCCATGAGCACCGGGTTCTGCGCCTTGGCGACCGCGGTGTTCATGAGCACCGCGTCGCAGCCGAGCTCCATGGCGACGGCCGCGTCGGAGGCGGTGCCCACGCCCGCGTCGACGACCACCGGCACCTTGGCGGCTTCGATGATCAGTTGCAGGTTCCACGGATTGAGGATGCCCATGCCCGAGCCGATGAGCGAGGCGAGCGGCATGATCGCGACGCAGCCGAGGTCCTCTAACTGCTTCGCTACGATCGGATCGTCGCTGGTGTAGACCATGACCTTGAAGCCGTCGCGCACCAGCGTCTCGGCGGCATTGAGGGTCTCGATCACGTTGGGGTAGAGCGTGTTCGGGTCGCCGAGCACCTCGAGCTTGACCAGGTCGTGCCCGTCCAGGAGCTCGCGCGCCAGGCGCAGGGTGCGCACGGCGTCCTCGGCGTTGTAGCAGCCGGCGGTGTTGGGCAGGTAGGTGAACCGGCTCGGCGGCAGCGCATCGAGCAGCGAAGGCTCGTTCGCGTTCTGGCCGATGTTGGTGCGGCGAATGGCGACGGTGACGATCTCGGCGCCGCTCGCCTCCACGGCGCGGCGCGTTTCGTCGAAATCCCTGTACTTGCCCGTGCCGATCAGGAGGCGCGAGCGGTACGCCCGTCCGGCGACGAGGAGTGGGTCGGCGATTTCCTCGCCGAGACGCGTCGGCGCGTTCATCGCTAGCCCCCGCCCACCGCGACGACGATCTCGAGCGCGTCGCCGTCCGCCAGGCCCGTGCTTACGTACTGGCTGCGGGGGACAATCTCGCCGTTCCTTTCCACCGCCACGCGCTTGCCGGAAAGCTCGAGCGTCTCGATCAGGCGCGCCACGTTCGCGCCGGGCTCGACACGCCGGATCTGGCCGTTCACGGAGAGCTGGATCACTTTGAAACTCGGGTACCGATCGGTAAAATGATCTTACCACGGTTGTCATGCTCTCCCGCAATTTCTCCCAGGTCAGAAAACTGCGCTCGGTCGGCAACTTCGCCTCCGCCCTGCCGCTCCTACACTCCAGCAAGATGGAGTCCGACGAAGACGCGTTCGAGGCGATGATCTGCCTCTTCGTCTCGGGGAATTTCGAAGCGGTCCTCGGGCAGGTCGGAAAGCACGAATGGCAAAGCCCATGGTCGCGCAACGCGAGCCGGGCGCTGGTCGGCCTGATAACGCAGAAAGACATCCGGGAGGCGCTGTCTCTGGCGCGAAGCGCGGTGAGCGAGGCCGGCGTTGCGCTCGATGCAGTGGCGCTGTACCTGATTCTTCTGCACGCCAACAGGCTGATCGACGAAGCGCACGGCTACATCCTGGCGAACCTGCGGGACCCGCCGCTCAACGAGACGCTCCTGCGCATCGCCATGGCGGAAATCGCGGCCGCGACTGGAAACTGGGCCGGCGCTTACTCGCTGGCCTTGTCGGTTCTGTCGCTGGACATGAACAATTTCCGGGCGCTCCTGTTCTCTAGTCTCGCCGCGTACGAGCTGGGCAATGTCCACGAGTCGCTAGGCTACGCCACCCGGGCTCATCGGATCGCCCCGGCGATGCCGGCGATTGTGCTGCAACTGATGCGCTGCCGGAACAATATCGGGGACCACTATTCGGCGATCGGGGCATTCAGCGGACTGGGCGACCCCGAAAAGATCCCCCCCGAGTTTCACGCGGAGCTGGGCGTCGCCTATTCCGGGTTGGGCGATCGCGAGAAGGCCGCGGACGCCTACAAGAAAGCGCTGACCTCGGAGCGCAAATCGGCAGTCGCTTTGCGCAATCTCCTGGATCTCCACATCCATTCGGCGTCGAGCGAGGACCTGTGGCGCCTGGTCGAGCGGTACCGGAGCGAAATTCACGGCGACATCGATTGCGTGCAGCGGCTCGGACTGGCCTACCTCAAGCAAGGAGACCTGGACCGAAGTTTCGACCTGTTCAGGAAGTGCCTCGCGATGGCGGAAGAGGCCCGATCCTCTGTCGCATGGCCGGTTCCGGAGCCGCGGATTCGACACGACTACGAGCAACTCGAGTTGCTGCAGCAACGGGGCAAGCTTACGGAAAGCGCCGTGCTCGCGCTTCCCCTGTTGAAGCGCTACTACGACCGGACGGGCGATCCCAAGACAGCCTTCCACCCGGAAGGCAGCGACGCCGAACCTCTGAGACAAGCGCTGACGAGGGTTCACCACTGGCCGGATGCTCCTTTTTCGGGCAAGGCCCTGGGTGAAACCGACTATACCTCGGTGGAAGCGTCGTATCGGAACAGCGCTCCTTCGCTGGTCGTCATCGATGATTTCCTCTCGGACTCGGCCTTGTCGGAGCTGCGCCGGTTCTGCGAGGAGGCGTCCATCTGGAAATCCCAATACAACAACGGCTATAACGGAGCGGTCCTGGCGGAAGGGTTCTGCCCGAGGGTGCTGCTGGCGGTGGCGGACGAGCTGAGACGGGCCATGCCGGGTGTCATCGGGGACGACGCCCTTATCCAGGCGTGGGCGTTCAAGTACGACCAGAGAATGCGGGGGATCAAGCTCCATGCCGATCTCGCCAAGATCAATGTCAATTTCTGGATCACTCCCGACGAGTCTTGCGACGACGGTGAGACCGGGGGCTTGATCGTCTACGACGTGCCTGCTCCCAGGAACTGGAGTTTTCAGGACTACAACAACAACCGAGCCAAGATCGAGGCTTACCTGAAGGACCAGGGAGCCAAGTCGCACCGCGTTTCCTACAGGGAGAATCGCTGCGTCCTGTTCGACTCGACCCTGTTCCATGCGACCGATGAGCTGCACTTCAAGCCGGGATATACGAACCGAAGGGTGAACGTCACCCTACTGTTCGGCAAAGCGCTGCATTTCTGAAATGGCGGCGACCTTCCCGCGGTTTCGAGCCGATCGTAAACGTCGTAGAATCGGCCCAACGCGGGTGTAGTTCAATGGTAGAACGAAAGCTTCCCAAGCTTAAGACGAGGGTTCGATTCCCTTCGCCCGCTCCAGGACAGACGCCCATGCCCGCCTCGTTCGACGGCAAACTCGTGGTGGCGATTTCCTCGAGGGCCCTGTTCGACCTCGAAGACGCCAACCGCGTGTTCGAGGAGCAGGGGGTAAAGGCGTATCACCAGTATCAGCTCGAGCACGAGGACGAAGTTCTGGGTCCCGGCATCGCGTTTCTGCTGGTGAAGAAGCTCCTCAGGCTGAACACGCTCGCGCCGGCGCGGCCCCGCGTCGAAGTGATCCTCCTGTCGCGCAACACCGCCGACACGGGCATGCGGATCATGAATGCGATCGAGCACTACAAGCTCGACATCACGCGCGCCGCCTTCACCGGTGGGGAGAACACCTACCCGTATGTGCCGGCGTTCGACGCGCATCTATTTCTCTCGGCGAATCCTCTGGACGTGAGAAAGGCGCTCGACGCGGGGCATGCCGCGGCGACCATCCTGCCGTCCAACGTTGGCCCGAAAGTCGAGACGACCGATGAGCTGCGCATCGCCTTCGACGGCGACGCGGTGCTGTTCTCCGACGAAGCCGAGCGCGTCTACAAACGCGAGGGGCTGGAGGCGTTCACCGCGAGCGAGGTGAGCGCGGCGAAGGAGCCGCTCTCGGGCGGCCCCTTCAAGAGCTTTCTCGCGGCGCTGCACCGCATCCAGTCGGAGCATCCGCCCGAGCGTGCCGCGATACGCACGGCGCTCGTCACCGCGCGCAGCGCGCCGGCGCACGAGCGGGTGGTGCGCACGCTGCGCGCCTGGAACATCCGCATCGACGAGGCGCTGTTCCTCGGCGGATTGGACAAGGGGCCTTTTCTGAAAGCCTTCGGCGCGGACATCTTCTTCGACGACCAGCGCGGCCACGCGGAGTCGGCCAGCCGGCACGTCGCCACCGGGCACGTGCCGTTCGGTGTTGCCAACGAGTGACATGAATCGGAATCCATGAAAATCCTCAAATACACCTTCTACACCATCGTCAGCCTGATCGCGCTGATCGTCATCGCAATCGCCGTTGCGGTCGCCACGTTCGACCCCAACAAGTACAAGGGCGAGCTCGCGAAAATCGTGAAGGAGAAGACCGGGCGGACCCTGACCGTCGAGGGCAAGATCGGACTGTCCATCTTTCCGAGCGTCGCCGTCGCGGTCGGCAAGACCACCTTGTCCGAGCGCAACAGCGACAAGATCTTCGCGCGCATCGACGACGTGAAGGTGTCGCTCGCGCTCCTCCCGTTGCTCTCGAAGGAGGTGGTCGTCGACCGCGTGACCCTGTCGGGACTCAACGTCGATCTGGTACAGGACAAGAACGGCAAGACCAATTTCGCGGACCTCGCGGGTGCCGGTGAGCCCCCCGCGCAGGCGAAGGCGCCCACGGCGAAACCCGGCTCGAAGGGCGGAGCGGTGCAGCTCGACGTCGCGGGCGTCGAAATACGCGCGAGCTCCGCCACCTGGCACGACGAGGCAACCGGCGGCCGATACAAGGCGACCATAGAGGAGCTCAAGACCGGGCGGATCGCGAGCGGCGTTCCGGGCAAGCTGTCGCTCGCTGCGCGGGTCGAGGCGAACCAGCCCAAGGGCGACTACAAGGTGGACCTCTCCGGCCAGTATCGACTCAACCTCGATAAGCAGAGCTACGGGCTGTCCGGGATGGAGCTCAAGGTCTCCGACGCCACCCCGGGCTCCAAGAAGCCCCCGCTGTCTCTCAAGGGGGACGTCGAGTTCGACGCCTCGCCCCAGGCCATCCGCTTTACGCTCGCCGCCGACCAGATCAACCTCGATCGCTACCTGCCACCGCCCGCGCCGAAGGCCCCAGCCGACAAAGGCGCTCCGCCGCCGCCCGCGAAGCCCGAGGAACCGATCGACCTTTCCGCGCTGAAGGCGCTCAACCTGAAAGGGGACCTGAAGATCGAGCAGCTGATCGCGTCGAACGTGAAGCTCGAGAAAGTGCACGTCGGCGTGAAGGCCGCCGGCGGCAAGGTCGACGTCGAGCCGCTCACCGCCGACCTGTACCAGGGCAAGCTCAACGGAGCGGCAAGCGTCAACGCCAACACGAACAACTTTGCGATGAAAGCCGACCTCGCGAGCGTCGCGCTGGGGCCACTGCTCAAGGACGCGCTCAACAACGACATGCTCGAGGGGAAGGGCAACATTGAACTCGACGTCCAGACCGGCGGCAACGTGGTGAGCGCGATGAAAAAAGCGCTCGCGGGCACCGCCAAGCTGAGCCTGAAGGACGGCGGACTCAAGGGAATCAACATCGACGAGCTGATCCGCAAGGCGAAGAAGCAGCCGGCCCAGTCCTCGTCGCAGCGCACCGATCTGTCCGAGCTCACGGCGAGCTTCGTCATCAAGAACGGAGTCGCGCACAACGACGATCTCTCCGGAAAGGCACCGGCGCTGCGCATCGGGGGCGCCGGCGATATCAACATCGGAGCGAACGCGATCGACTACCTGGCGAAGGTCTCGTTTGTTGCGTCTTCGAGCGGCCAGGGCGGCAAGGACCCGGCCGACCTCAGCGGAAAGACGCTGCCCGTGAAGATCCACGGCCCGCTGGACGCGCCGCAGTTCGATCCCGATGTGGGCGCCCTGTTCCGCGACGTGGCAAAGCAGCAGATCCAGAAACAGGAGGACAAGCTGAAGGAGCAGCTGAAGGACCGGCTCAAGAACCTCCTGCGCCGGTGAGCGCCTTCGCCAAGAGGCTGGTGCGCTGGCAAGCCCGCCACGGTCGCCACGACCTGCCCTGGCAGGGAACGCGCGATCCCTACCGCATCTGGCTCTCGGAAGTGATGCTGCAGCAGACCCAGGTGGCGACGGTCATCCCGTACTACCGGCGCTTCCTCGAGCGCTTCCCCCGAATGAAGTCGCTCGCGGCAGCGACATTGGACGACGTTCTGAAGCTGTGGAGCGGGCTGGGCTACTACACGCGCGCGCGCAATCTGCACGCGGCGGCACGCGCTGTCGCCGCGCAGCACCGCGGGCGCTTTCCGCGCACGCGCGAAGGGCTCGAGTCGCTTCCCGGATTGGGGAGGTCCACGGCGGCGGCCATTGCGGTGTTCGCCTTCGGCGCTGGCGAGGCGATCCTCGACGGCAACGTCAAGCGCGTGCTCGCGCGCCACTTCGCTGTTCGCGGGTTCCCCGGGGACAAGCGCGTCGAGAAGCGCCTGTGGGATCTTGCCGAGAAGCAGCTTCCGTCTAGGAAGGTCGAAGCCTATACCCAGGCCCTGATGGACCTGGGAGCCGAGGTCTGCACGCGCAAGAAGCCCGCGTGCGCCGATTGCCCCGTCAGAAGCACCTGCAAGGCCTTCGCGCGCGGAACGGTGGAGGCCTATCCGCAGCCTCGGCCTCGCAGGAGCCGGCCGGTGAGAAAGACATCGATGCAGCTGCTGCTGCGCGAAGGGGAGGTGCTGCTGGAAAAACGTCCTCCGACGGGCGTGTGGGGCGGGCTGTGGTGCTTTCCGGAGGTCGCCTCGGCGAACCTCGCGGGGAAAAAGCTTCCCGTGCTGCGGCACGAATTCACCCACTTCACGCTCGACATCACGCCGGTCCTGTGCGTCTTGGACTCGTCTTCGCCGCGCGTCGCGGAGCCGGGACGGATCTGGCTCCCCGTGGAAGATGCGATCGGCGCGGCCGTTCCCGCGCCGGTGAGAAAGCTCCTGGTCGCGCTCGACTCAGGAAGCCTGGGCGAGACCCTTGCCCTCGAGGAAGCGCTGCAGGATTGACAGCCGTCCCAGGCTGTCGTCGAGCTCGAGGAGCTTCTGCTTGGCGACGAGCGGCACGGGCAGGATCTCGGCCAGGCGGTAGCCGACCCAGCTGGCGTCGTCGAAGGCGTGGGGTTCCGCGAAAATCGGCTTGCCCTGGTCGGCGACGACCATTTCGAGCAGGCGCGCGCAGAAGGTAAACTCGTCGGGGACCGCGGCGCTCGCCTCGGGCGGGATCAGCTCGATGTCCGCCGAAGTCAGCCCTTGGGTGCCGGTGCGGCGCTCGAGTATGCGGAAGCGCTGGCCTCCGTGGGTCTTGATGTTGAGGATACCCTGCTGCTGCATGTCGCATTCGAGGATCTTCGCGAGGCAACCGACCTCTTCCGGCACGGCGGGCGCGCCCACCTCGCTTCCTTCGCGTATGAGGCACACGCCGAACGGCTGGTCGCGCTTCAGGCAATCGCGCGCCATATCCATGTAGCGCGCCTCGAACACGCGCAGCGGCAGCAGACCGCCCGGAAAGAGCACCGTATTCAGCGGAAAGATAGGGACGTTCGACCGACTCAACGCTCTTCGCCCCAGCGGGCCATCAGGTCGTGCTTGACACCGAGGTGGTCGAGTATGCGTGCGACGATGAAGTCGACCAGGTCCTCGACGCGCTTGGGCTTGTGGTAGAAGCCCGGGTTGGCGGGCAGGATCACGACCCCGGCGCGAGACAGCCTGAGCATGTTCTCCAGATGCAGCGCGGAAAACGGAGTTTCCCGCGGAACCAGGACCAGCTTGCGCCCTTCCTTCAGGGTGACGTCCGCGGCGCGCTCGATGAGGCTGTCCGAGAGTCCCGCCGCGACCGCCGCCAGCGTGCCCACCGTGCACGGGCAAATGACCATGGCGTCAGGAGGGTTGGACCCGGAGGCCACGGGAGCGAACCAGTCCTCGCGGCCGAAGACGCGCAACTGCCCGCGCTTGGCCGAGTAGCGCTCGCTGAACATTCGCTCGGCGTCGGAGGCTCGCGGCGGCAGCACGATCCCCATCTCCTGCTTCGCGACTATGTGCGCGGCCTGCGAGTAAAGGAGGTAGACACGCGCCTTGGCGCGGATCAGGGACTCTACGAGCCGCAGCCCATAGGGCATTCCGGACGCGCCGGTCAACGCCACGGTGACGGTCGGGCTCATGCTGCGGCGAGATGCCGGTGACGTACCAGTACCGGCGAGCGGCTGCGGAAATAGGCGCCCAGGCGCTCGACGAAGTAGACCGACCGGTGCCGGCCGCCGGTGCACCCGATCGCGACGGTGAGCGAGCTGCGGTTGTCCTGCCCGTAGGAAGGCAGCCAGGTTTCGACGAAGCGCCGGATGTCGTCGAACATGGCTCCAACCTTCGCCTCTTTCTCGAGGAAAGCGATCACCGCGTCGTCCAGCCCGCTCAAGGGACGAAGCCTGGAGTCGTAGTGGGGGTTCGGCAGACAGCGCACGTCGAAGATGAGATCCGCGTCCAGGGGAACGCCTTGCTTGTAGCTGAAGGACTCGAACAGCAGCATCAGCGATTCGCTGCGGATCTCGAGCAGGTCCTTGATCCAGTTGCGCAGGGTGTTCGGCAGCAGGTCGGAGGTGTCAAGCCGGTGCCCGATTTCTCCAATCGGCGCGAGCAGCTCGCGCTCGTGCGTCAGGCACTCCTCGAGGGTGCGCGTGCCGGTGGCAAGCGGGTGCCGCCTGCGGGTCTCGGAGAAACGCCGGATGAGCGTGTCGTTCTTCGCATCGAGAAACAGCAGGCGCAGATCCACGCCCTGGTCCTTCAGCGTGGCGATATACCCGGGGACCTGCTCGAGCGAATCCCCGGTGCGCGCGTCGATGCTCATCGCGACGCGCTCGTGACCGGCGCGGCGCAGCAACTCGGCCGATTCCTGAAGCAGCGGTCCCGGCAGATTGTCGACGCAATAGTAGCCGCTGTCCTCGAGAGCGTTGAGGGCGATGCTCTTGCCGGAGCCCGACAGGCCGCTGATCAGAACAAGCTGCATTTTCGATACCTTAGCGGAACGGCGATGGCCGCGCAAAACGGTCTCTACAGGCGAAGAAACGGCCATCATTCGCTCTTCTTGATTTCCGCTCGTTGCCTCTCCATGAATTCCGCGGTCGAGTGAATGCCGCGCAGCTGCAGGATATAGTTGCGCACCGCCGCTTCGAGAAGCACTGCGAGGTTGCGGCCCGCGGCGACGGGGATTACGACCTTGCGAACGGCGACGCCTAGGATCTCCTCGGACAGCTCGTGCAGCGGCAGCCGCGTCGACTCCGGAGTTCCCGGGCGCTCGAGGTGCACGATCAGCCGCAGGTTCATCTTCGGACGCACGGCGGTCTCGCCGAAGATCGTCCGGATGTCCAGCACGCCCAGCCCCCGCACCTCGAGAAAGTCCTTGAGCACCGGCGGGCAGCGGCACTCCAGCGTGGACACCGCGATGCGGGAGATCTCGACGATGTCATCGGCCACCAGACCGTGGCCGCGGCTCACGAGCTCCAGCGCGAGCTCGCTCTTGCCCGCGCCCGAATCGCCGGTGATGAGCACGCCCAGTCCGAGGACGTCCATGCAGACGCCGTGGCGCTCGGTGGATTCGGCGAGCGCCTTGCCGAGGTAGCGGCGCAGGCGGTCGATGACTTGCGCGCCGGGCATCTCGGTGGCCAGGACGGCGACGCCGGAGGCCTCCGCGGCCTTGAGCAGGCGCACGTCGGCGGGGGCGCCGTCTGCAACGACGATCGCCGCAGGATGTACGGCGAACAGGCCGCCCAGCATGCGGAAGAGCTCGGCCTCCTCGAATCCCGCGAGGTGCGCGATCTCGTGGTTGCCGAGCACCTGTATGCGATTGGGATGGATCAGATTGAGGTGCCCGACCAGAGCTGCACCTTCGCTGCTGTCCCGTCGGAGCGGAGTCCCGCTTCCCGCCTTACCGATCCAGGCGAGTCCTAGCTTTTCTCGATTGTCCTCATACAGCTGCGCGACGCTGATCTGCAACATGCGGCTGCCAAGCGGTGATGTTCTGGTGAATCGTGCTCGCGTCGGGGTCGCTCGAGAGCTTCGCGCGAAATTCGCGATCGCTCAGCATCTGCGCAAGCTCGGAGAGCACGCGCAGGTGCTGCTCCGTCGCCTGCTCCGGCACGAGGAGCAGGAACACCAGGGTTACCGGCTTGCCGTCGGGAGCGTCGAACGGTACCGGCTGGGCGAGGCGCACGAAGGCGCCCACTGCCTCCTTCAGGCCCTTGATCCTGCCGTGCGGGATGGCGACTCCCTGGCCCAGGCCTGTCGAGCCCAGGCGTTCCCGCGCGAACAGACTGTCGAACACCAGGCTGCGTGCGACGCCCTGGTTGTTCTCGAACAGCAGTCCCGCCTGCTCGAACATGCGCTTCTTGCTGGTCACATCCAGGTCGAGGAGGATGTTCGACGGAGGCAGAAGCTTCGCGATCAGGTTCATTGATGGCCCTGGGCCCGCCGGCTCGGGTGCTCGCGGCACCGTGCCAACGGCCGAAAAGGCGTGAAATTCTACACTATCGCGCCGGCGGTTGCGCGTGACGCGTAGCGCCGCTCAAAGCGACTTTCTCATGCTGACCGAGGCAATCTGCAGGGACTCCCGGTACTTGGCGATGGTGCGACGCGCGACCATGATGCCCTGCTGGCCCAGGATTTCGGAGATCTTGCTGTCCGACAAGGGACGCTTGCCGTCCTCCGCGGCGACGAGCTGCTTGATAAGCGCGCGGATCGCCGTCGCGGAGCAGGCTCCGCCGGTCTCGGTCGCGACGTGGCTTCCGAAGAAATACTTGAGCTCGAAGATCCCGCGAGCGGTCAGCATGAACTTCTGCGTGGTCACGCGGGAAACGGTGGACTCGTGCAAGCCCAGCGTGTTGGCGATCTCGCGCAGTACCAGCGGGCGCATGCCAACATCGCCGTGCTCGAAGAAGTGCCGCTGCCTGTCGACGATGGCCTGCGATACGCGCAGGATGGTTTCGAATCGCTGTTGCACGTTCTTGATCAACCAGCGCGCTTCCTGCAGCTGATGAGAAAGCTGGCCACCGGATTGCCCGCGGTTGTTCTGCAGGATGTCCGCGTACATGCGATTGATTCGCAGCTTGGGGAGCGCATCGGGGTTGAGGCTCACCACCCAGACGCCCTTGATTTTCTTGACGACGACGTCGGGCACGACGTAGCGCGTCTCGGCCGGCGTGAACGCCGCGCCGGGACGGGGGTTGAGGCTCTGTATGAGCTTGTGGGCCTGGCGCAGCTCCTCGTCTCCGCATTGCAGCGCCTTCTTGAGCCTCGCAAAATCGCGCGCGGCGAGGAGCTCGAGGTGCGAGCGCGCCAGCGTGAGGGCGGCGCCGCGGGCGGGCGTCGATTCCGGCATCGCAAGCAGCTGCAACTCGAGACACTCCGCGCAGTTGCGTGCGCCTACGCCCGTTGGGTCGAGGTTCTGCAGGTGCTTGAGCGCGATCTGAAGCTCCTCGGGCTCGAGCTGAAACTCCTCGGGCACGATCTGCTCGAGTTCCTCGAGCGGCTGCGTGAGATAGCCGTCCTCCTCCAGCGCCTCGATCATGAACGCGACCAGCGCGCGGTCGCGCGGCTCGAGCTTGGTGAGGGTGAGCTGCCGGTGCAGATGCTCGCGGAGGTTGGGGGAATCCGCGGCGACCTGGGAATAGTCGCTTTCGTCCGAGTCGTCTCTGGAGCCCGAGCCCGCGCCGCCCTCGCCGCCCCAATCCAGGTCGGACGAGTACGTATCGGCCTGCGTCGGACTCTCCGTCTCCGACTGCTCGGTCGTTGACGACGTCGCCGGCGCCGATTCACCGTTTACGTGCGCCGGAGCGGCGGGAATGGCAGCCTCGGCATCCTCGCGCTCCAGCAGCGGGTTCTCGGCCAGGAACTTCTCCAGCTCCTGGTTCAATTCCATGGTCGAAAGCTGAAGCAGACGTATCGACTGCTGAAGCTGCGGCGTCAGCGTCAGATGCTGGGAAAGTTTGAGCTGTAATGTCTGCTTCATGGAAACGGGACGCGAGAATCTCGTCGGGCTACAACCTGAAATTCTCGCCGAGGTAGACGCGTCTTACATTTTCATTATAGACGATCTCGTCTGGTTTGCCGAAGGCGAGCACGAGTCCTTCGTTAATTATGTACGCATGATCGCAAATGCCGAGAGTTTCCCTGACGTTGTGGTCCGTGATGAGGATGCCTATGCCGCGTTCCTTGAGAAAACGGATGATTTTCTGAATGTCGAGCACGGCGATCGGGTCGACCCCTGCAAAAGGCTCGTCGAGGAGTATGAAGCTCGGCCGGGTCGCGAGGGCTCGCGCGATCTCGACGCGGCGGCGCTCGCCGCCCGACAGGGAGAGGGCCGTGGACTGCCGCAGGTGAGCGATGTTGAGGTCGCGCAGAAGCCCGGAGAGACGCGCCTCGATTTCCTCCTCGGGGAGATCCTGCAGCTCGAGGACGGCGCGGATGTTCTCTTCCACGGTCAGCTTGCGAAACACCGACGCCTCCTGCGGCAGGTACGAAACGCCCATGCGCGCTCGCCGGTGCATTGCGAGATGGCTGATTTCCTTGCCGTCAAGATGGATCGAGCCGTCGTCGACGGCGATCAGCCCGACGATCATGTAGAAGCAGGTGGTCTTTCCCGCGCCGTTCGGTCCGAGCAGCCCCACCACCTCTCCGCTCGACACCTCCAGCGATACATCCTTGACCACAACGCGCGAGCTGTAGCGCTTCTTCAAACCGTCGACTCGCAACTGGCTCATCGGCCTCCCATTTGCGGCTACTTCCGCTGCGCCTCGTCGGGAGCGGTCGGCGCTCCCTGCTTCTTGGGCATGATCGTCGCTCGTACGCGGCTGTCGCGGCTTGTTTCGGAACCCTCGCCGGCCGATTTCACCGAGAAGCGATCCGACTTCGCGTCGTACGAGATGTAGTCGCCGCGGATATCGTCGCCGCTGTCGCGGCGAAGGCGCGCGTCCTTGAAGAACTCGACGCGGTCGGCCTTGCTGTCGTATTCGATTCTCGACGCCTGCCCGTCAATGTAGCCAGCGTTGCCGTCCTGCTTGTGACGGAACGTGGCGGGGCTCCCGGTCGCCAAGCCGAACTGAAAGCCCTCGCTGTCCTGACGAACGATGATCTTGTCCGCGCGGATGATGAGCGAGCCCTGGGTCAGCACCACCTTGCCCTCGAACGTCGCGGTCTTCTGCGCTTCGTCGGCGGTCAGGCGGTCCGACTCGATGTTCACCGGCTTGTCGCGGTCGCTGCGCTCTGCGAACGCCGGCGCGGACGCGAGCACGCACGCGGCTAGAGCGAGCGCCGCCGGACTACTTCCGCGGCGGTGCATCGTAAGTGCCTCTGACCTGGGACTGGAGCGTGAATTGCTGCTTGGCCTTGTTGAAGACCATGCCGACCCCCGTCAGGGTCGACTTCCCGTCCGTGATTGTGACCGACTGATTGGTCCGAAATATTCCCTGTCCCGCGAGCACGTGAAGATATTCGGTGCGCGCGCGAAGCTCCGGCTCTTGCGGCGTGGCTTCGCGGAAGACCACGACGTTGCCGTACAGGAATGCCTCCTGGCCCTGGCGGTTTATCGTTCCGCGATTGGCGGTCGCAACGAAATTGCCGCCCTCCTGGGCGATCTGCACCACTCGGGGATACAGGGCCTCGCCCGAGTCGTCGTCCGCGAAGTGCCGCATCTTCGGCGCCGAGAACGTGTACTGAAGCTTGCCGTCGGCGTCCAGATTCTGGACGGTGAAATTCTCGATGATGGCGTCGGGCTCGTGCACCGGGGGCCGCGCTTCGCCACCCGAGCCCTCGCTGACGGCGTACTGCAGCCACAGCGTGAGCAGCCCGAGAAAAGCCATCAGGGCCAGCGGCAGCAGAGGCGTGACGCGCGTCTTCATGCGAGCTGGCGGGCCACGGCCTGCTCGAGCGTGTTCTGGGCTCGCATGATGGCCTCGCAGATTTCCCGGACGGCGCCGTGCCCGCCCGGAGCGCGCGTCACCTGATGCACCCGCGCCCTCACGAGCTCGGGCGCATCGGGCACGCTGACTGCGAAGCCGCAGCGCGTCAGCACCGGCAAGTCCAGGAGGTCGTCGCCCATGTACCCGGCGGCCTCGGCCGGGATGCGCAACCGCGCGATCAAGGCCTCAAAGGCCTTGCCCTTGTCTCCGGCTCCCTGCTCGACTAGCGTCAACCCCAGCTCGGCCGCGCGCGCATCGACGGCGCGCGACCGGCGCGCCGACAGGATCGCTATTTCGACGCCGCTTTCCCTGAGCATCTTCATGCCGTGGCCGTCGCGTGCGTTGAAGGCCTTCAGCTCGGCGCCGTTCTCGCTGAAATACAGGGTCCCGTCGGTGAGAACGCCGTCGACGTCGAAGATCATCAACCTCAGGCGTCGCATCCGCTCCAGCAGGTCCCCGCTCATCAAATGACCTTGGCGTGGAGGAGATCGTGGGTGTTTAGGGCACCGACGAGCTCGCCGGCGGTCGAGGTGACGAGCAGCTGGTTGACCTTGTAGCGCTCCATCAGCTCGACCGCCTCGGCGGCGAGCTTGTTCGGGGCGATCGTGCGCGGATCGCGCTTCATGATCTCCGTAACCTTGAGCGAACGAACGTCGGGCTTCCGCTCCAGCGTCCTGCGCAGGTCACCGTCGGTGTAGATCCCCGTGACCTTCCCGCTGGAATCGACGACCGCCGCCATGCCCATGCCCTTCCTCGACATCTCGACGAGAACGTCGAAGAACGACGCTGATTCCGGAACGCTGGGAACGGCTTCTCCGGTGCGCATGACGTCGGAAACGTGGGTGAGAAGCCTTCGGCCGAGCGCCCCGCCGGGATGGGCGCGCGCGAAATCCTGCTCGTCGAACCCGCGTGCGTCGAGCAGGGCCACGGCGAGGGCGTCACCCAGCGCCAGCGCGGCGGTGGTGCTCGCCGTGGGGGCGAGGTTGAGGGGACAGGCCTCCTGCGCAACCCGCGCGTCCAGATGCACGTCGGCCTCTTTTGCCAGCGCCGAGTCGGGGTTCCCCGTCACGGCGATCAGCTTGGCGCCCTGGCGCTTGATCAGGGGGATGATGGTGAGCAGCTCGTCCGACTGGCCCGAATTCGAAAGCGCGAGCACGACGTCGTCGCGTGTGATCATTCCCAAGTCTCCGTGGCTCGCTTCGGCGGCGTGGAGGAAGAAGGCGGGGGTTCCGGTACTCGCCAAGGTCGAGGCGATCTTGCGCGCGATGTGCCCGGACTTGCCCACGCCGCTCACGACCACGCGACCGTGGCACGCGAGTATCAGCCCGATCGCGTCGAGAAAGCGCTGGTCGAGCCGTGCCGCAAGCGCGGTGACCGCCTCGGCCTCGATCGCGAGGACCTTGCGCGCAAGCTCGAGCGCCGGAGTCGACATCGCCTTCTTTGATCGGTCGTTCATGGACTGAGATTGCTCTGGTCCGCGCCCGAGGCAGCCTTTATGATAGGTCAGGGAGTATACCAGACCGATTCCGCGAATTTCCTACCTGAACCCAAGAAAACAAGGACTTCCACATGGGAGGCACGCTTGAATCGGTGCTGATTCTGCTGGCGAGCGCTGTGTTGGTCGTCGTGCTTTTCCGTTCGCTGCACCTGCCCCCGCTGCTGGGCTATCTGCTGGTCGGGGTCGCCGTCGGGCCGTTTGCGCTGGCGTGGATTCCCGACACCGAGGAGGGCAGGCACCTGGCCGAATTCGGCGTCGTGTTCCTGATGTTCTCGATCGGCCTCGAATTCAGCCTCTCGAAGTTGTTTCAGTTGCGCCGCGCGGTGTTCGGCCTCGGACTCGCGCAGGTCCTGCTGACGCTCGCAGCCGTGCTTGCTCTCGCCCAGATCGTCGCGGCTCCCTGGCAGGCCGCGCTCGCCGTCGGAGGCGCGCTCGCGATGTCGTCCACTGCAATCGTGACGCGTGTCCTCGCCGAGCGCATGCGGCTGGACACGCCGCACGGACGCGACATCATCGGCGTCCTGCTCTTCCAGGATCTTGCGGTCGTGCCGCTGCTGATCCTGATCCCGGCGATCGCCGAGGGAAGCGGCGACCTCGCGCAGCGCCTCGCGGTGGCGCTGGCCAAGGGAGGCGCGGTCCTTGCCGTGGTGCTGTTTCTCGGCCAGAGGCTCATGCGCGTCTGGTTCCATGTGGTGGCGCGCCGCCGCTCTCACGAGCTTTTCATACTCAACGTGCTGCTGATCACGCTGGGACTCGCCTGGCTGACCGAACGCGCCGGGCTGTCCCTTGCGCTGGGAGCGTTCCTCGCCGGCATGCTCATCGCGGAAACCGAGTACCGGCAACAGGTCGACGAGGATATCCGCCCGTTTCGCGAGGTCCTGCTGGGGCTGTTCTTCGTTACCATCGGCATGCGGCTCGACCTTGGCACCGTGGCGGCGAACGCGGTGTTGACGCTCGCGCTTACCGCGCTGCTCGTCACCCTCAAGTTCGCCCTGATCGCCGTGCTCTCGCGCGTATTGGGTTCCGCGCCCGGCGCGGCGCTGCGCACCGGGCTCGCGCTGGCGCAGGCAGGAGAGTTTAGCCTCGTGCTCATCGTGCAGGCCCAGTCCTTCGCGCTCCTCGATCGCGACGTGACGCAGTTGCTTGTCGCCGCCATGCTGCTGTCGATGCTCGCCGCGCCTTTCCTCATCCAGGCGAGCGACAAGCTGGCGCTGCGCTGGTCGACCACGGAGTGGATGCTGCGATCGATTGCGCTGCATCGCGTCGCGACGCAGAGCCTCGCGACCGAGGCGCACGTGATCGTGTGCGGCTACGGTCGCACCGGCCAGCGCCTGGCGCACCTCCTCGAGCAGGAGCGCATACAGATCATCGCGCTCGACACCGACCCCGAACGGGTGCGCGGCGCGGGCGCCGCAGGGGAACGAGTCGTGTACGGCGACGCTTCACGTCACGAAACGCTGGTGGCCGCGGGCATCGCGCGCGCCAGCGCGCTGGTCATCACCTTCGCCGACACCGAGCTCGCGTTGCGCATCCTGCACCACGTGCGCGCCCTCAACCCGGCCCTGCCCGTGATCGTGCGCACCCTGGACGACGCGCACCTCGACCGGCTCATCGCCGCCGGCGCGTCCGAGGTCGTGCCGGAGACCTTCGAGTCCAGCCTGATGCTGGCTTCGCACGCGCTCGTGCTGCTGGGGGTGCCGTTGCGGCGCGTCGTGCGACGGATCCGCGAAGTGCGCGAGGGACGCTATAGCCTGATGCGCGGATTCTTCCACGGTGGGTCCGACGAGGCGGAAGATTTCGACGAGGCGCAGGAGCCGCGGCTCCACTCTGTGACGCTCGCTCCGGGCGCCGCGGCCGCCGGACGCAGTCTCGGCGAGCTCGCGCTGGATGACATCGGCGTCGGTGTCACGGCCCTGCGGCGGCAGGACACGCGGCTGATTTCCCCTGGGCCAGAGACCAGCCTGCAGGAGGGAGACGTGATCGTGCTACGCGGGACCGCCGACCAGGTGGTTGCGGCGGAAATGCGGCTGCTGCGCGGCTAGGGTCCGGAGTCTGGCTTCGCCGCGATCGCGAGGAGGAGGCTGATCGCCTCGAGCCTGGCGCGGTTCACTCAGCGCGACCGGAAACGAAAAAGCCCGCTCGCGCGGGCTTTTCTGTGGCCGCGGGCCAAGCGGCTAGAAGGCCTTGCAGACGAGGTACTGCGAGACGCCGGTTTCGACGTAACCCGTGGACGGGCTTGCGACCGTCGGCGGATTCGCCTGGGTCTGCAGCAGCGCGCGCACCTGCCCGGTCGCGGAGTTGCCGTCGTCGATCTGCGTGTCGATTGCGCTCGCCACCTTGTCGGGCAGGTTGGAGCTGCAGGTGATCAGGCTGGTGAAACCCAGGCCGTTCGTCCCGCTCACTGCCGTCTCCACGCCGACGAGGCCGGCGGCTGCGTTCTGGGGACTCAACAGGGCTGGAGCTCCCGTGGTCGCGCCGGGCACGAAGCCGGCGATGCGCAGGTGCTGCCAGAAGAGGTGGGACTCGACCGTGGCGGTCGCGTCGTTGTACAAACCCTGGATGACGCCGTCGCCGTCGCCGTTCGCGGGGGCCTGTGTGGTCCATCGCGCCGACGCGCCCTTGTCGTCACCCGGGAGCGCGCGGTAGCGGTCCTGGTAGGACGTGATCGCGACGGTTATTCCGTTGAAATCGTTGATCGCGTTCTTGATCCGCGCCTGCTGGATCATTTCCTGGCCCTTCAGGATGCCGCCGAGCAGGAGCCCGATGATGACGAGCACGATCGCAATTTCGACCAGGGTGAAGCCCGCCTGGGACGGCTTCGCACTGCTGGGAACGGACGATCTCATGGGGAAGGCTCCGCGGAAATCGTGATTCATAGGAAGATGTCCTGCTAGTAGGCCTTGCACATCAGGTACTGATTCACTCCGGTCTCGACATAGCTTGTCGACGTGGCGGTGCCCGTGTTGGGATTTGACTGAGTCTGCAGCATCGCGCGGACCTGTCCGGTATTGGGGGCGCCGTCGTCCATCTGCCCGTCGATCGCGCTCGCGACCTTCTCCGGCAGGTTGGCGAAGCAGACGATCAGGCTGGTGAAGCCCATGCCGTTGGTGTTTTGTACAGCCGATTCCACGCCGATCATGCCGCCGGCCGCGTTCAGCGGCTGGTTTCCGGCGGCGTTTCCAGTGGTCACGCCCGGGACGAAGCCCGCGATGCGCAGGTGCTGCCAGAACAGCCGGGACTCCGCGGTAAGGGTGGCGGTTTCGTTGTAAAGGCCGTCTACAGTTCCGTTGGCGTTCCCGTTCGCGGGAGCCTGGACCGTCCATCGCGTGGACGCGCTGCCGTCGTCGCCGGGGAGAGCGCGGTAGCGGTCCTGGTAGGACGTGACCGCGATAGTGACGCCGTTGAAGTCGTTGATCAGGTTTTTGATCTTGGCCTGGGTGATCATCTCCTGGCCCTTGAGGATGCCCCCGAGCAGCAAGCCGATGATGACGAGCACGATCGCGATTTCGACCAGCGTGAAACCGGACTCGCCTCGGCTGCCCTTCACCGTTGACCTCATGGCAGAAACTCCTGCGTGCTCAGTCGCTAAGATGTGCAGGCACCCGCAAGATACGTGCCGGGCAAAGGGCTCGGTTTGTGGCCCAAAGTGCGGAATCCAGCCCCGGTTTTGACGAAGTACGGACAGTTCCGACGACTAGTCGACACTTCTCCGGGTACTCCTTGCCTGCGACTGGGTACGGGATTCCAGCTCTTTCAGGTGTTCTTCCAGGAACTTAAGCTCGCCCGGATCGGTGACGCCCCCGCTTTGCAGGTAGCCCCCGATGACCAGGCGGGCGGCCTCCAGCTCGTTCATGTCCTCGAGGATGAAGGCTTCCATCTGCCGCGCCCAAGCGGGCACGTTCTGGGCGACCGCGTAGCGCTCGATGCCCCGGGCGTAGCGGAGGGCGAGGGGCAAGTCGTGGAGACGGTGCTTGGCCAGCACGGTGGCGTGCGCAAGCCAGGGCCAGCGGCGATTGGGGTCGTCGAGGAACTGGCGGTACACGAACTCGAGCATGCTGCGTTGCTTCGACTCGACCGGGATCTCGGCGTACAGCCGGCTTGCGGCCATCAGGGGATATTGCCCCTGCGGGTCGAGCTCGAGGATGCGCGCCAGCCAGGCCTCGAGGCGATCGTAATCGAGATCGCGATAGGGCATTCTCGTCCCGGACTGATAGTCGAAGGCCTGCAGATACAGCATCAGCCCCTTGGCGAGCGCCACCGGTTCGCCGAAGCTCGCCAGCCTGAGCACAGCAATGCTCGGCGCGGGCGACAGGTCCTCGGCTCTCGCGGCGGGCGCCGGCGCGCTGGCCTTCAAGGCGATCTGCGCGCACAGCCCCAGGGCAAGCAGGGCGAGCACGCCGCGAGGCACTCCGGAAATCGGCCGCTCCTTGCTCATTCGCCTCAAAAATTCTTGCGATAGAGATCGAACAGCGCTGCGGCGCAGATGAGCACGAGGTAAATGGCCGTCTGGCCGAAGACCGTCACCGAGACGCCGGTGGTCGCGGCTCCGAGCAGCCAGGTCGTCTGCGTCATGGCGTCGAGCGCGGGAAGAAGAAACGCAATCCATTCCACGATCGCGCTCACTGCGCGATCGGTGGGCGTTTGCGCGTGGAGCGGCGCGGCAGCGATGATCTGCAGCGCCGTCATGGAGCGCGACAGCAGGTAGAAACCCGCGACGGCGGCCAGCGCGGGCACGACCTGCGCGAGGGTCAGCACGCAAAACAAGCTCATAGCCGTGACGATCAGCAGCTCGCACAGCAGCGATGCGGTCCACAGCGCGAGTCCCGCAGGCTTGGCGAGCAGCGCCAGGGGCAGGGCGCTGACAAGCGCAAGTATCAACGCGACCGACGCGTAGCCGGCGAACTTTCCGAGGAAGTACGTCGAGCGCGGCGCGGGCAGGGAGAGCAGCAGCTCGGTGACCTTGTCGCTCGATTCGCGCACCATGCTCGTGATGACGAACACTGCCACGATGAAGACCGCGGCGACCCGGAGCGGCGCGGCGAGCAGCGCGGTCTGGATTTCCCGGGTCTCTGCAATCGCTACCTGATTGAGAAACTGCGCCAGCCCGAACGCGATGACCACGACGAGCAGCGCCAGCCACAGGAGGCGGTTCCGAACTGCCTCGAGGAGGGTCGTCCGGGCCAGCGAGGCGATGATGGACATTGAGCGCGAATGCCGGTTGAATGCTGGTCTGTCAAAGCTGGCACAATACGTGCCTGCGGAGGGTAAGTCTAAGGAGTGGGTTGCGCAAGCCCGCTCCGTCGTCGTCGAACCCAGCCAACTCGGAGAGCAAGCATGCGTCGCGGCAGCCAGAGCGCCTTGCCTTACCGGCAGTGAGTTCCGACATGACGACATCGACCGCCCTTCAGGCATCCCAGGTTTTCGTTGCGAAGTCATGGCGAGGCCTGTTTGTCGTGATGCTGATCTCGCTGCACCTCGCCGCGATGTGGGGCGCGGAGGATGCCTGGGCGCGCGGGCTGATGCTGGCGCACTTCGGCCTGTTCATTCTCTGGCAGCCCTTCATGCGTGGGGAGCGGCGCCTCTCGCCCTCCCAGGTGGCCGTGATCGCCGCGATCGCGCTGGGCACGCTGTACTTCCTGAACTGGTGGCTGCTCGCGCTGTGGGTCAGCGTTCTGGCCGGCATCGTCGGGGGCAAGGTCTTCCTGTTTCAGGCGCGCTGGCTGCGGCGCTTCTATCTCGTGGTGCTGCTGTACCTGGTGTCGCTCCTGCTGGTCTGGATCGTTCCGAACACGTTCATCCGGTCGGCCCTGCCCGGCGAGGTCGAACTGCTGGCGCGCTACGGCCTGCCCCTGCTGTTCGTGGTGATGATGGCGATACCCGCCGAGACGGATACGGCGGAAACGCCGCAGGTCGTGGACTTTTTCTACGCCGCGATGATCGTCCTGCTGCTGATCGCGCTCGCGCTGGGAAGCTTCGCGTTCATGACCGTGGGCCGGGTCGACTACATCACCGCGCTTTCGCTCAGCATGCTGATCATCGCGGGCGTGCTGCTGCTCCTTTCGTTCGCGTGGAATCCCCGCGTCGGATTCGGTGGGCTGTCGGTGTACTTCTCGCGCTACCTGCTGTCGATAGGCCTGCCTTTCGAGCGCTGGCTGTACTTCCTCGCGGAGCTGTCGCAGCTCGAAACCAAGCCCGAGCGCTTCATGAAGGAGGCGTGCGCCGGGCTGGCGCGCCTGCCGTGGGTGTCCGGAGGCTTCTGGCACACCTCGGGCGAGTCGGGCGACTTCGGCAAGGTCTCCAAGAATTCGGTCGAGTTCACCAACCAGGAGATCCACCTGCGGGTCTTCACGAAGCTGCCGCTCAGCCCGTCGCTGGTCTGGCACTTCCAGCTGCTCGGGCAGCTGCTCGGCGAATTCTACGTGGCCAAGCAGCGCGAGCAGAAGCTCCAGCAGCAGACCTACGTGCAGGCGGTCCACGAGACCGGCGCGCGCATGACGCACGATGTCAAGAACCTGCTGCAATCGCTCAACGGGCTGTGCGCTGCTGCGGAGCGCGACGCGGCCCCGGACGCTGGCGGCGAGCTGTCCGCTCTCATGCGGCGCCAGCTTCCCGCGATCACCCAGCGCCTGCAGCAGACGCTTGAGAAGCTGCAAAAGCCCGAAACGGGCAACGGCCGCTTCGTCAAGGCCGACGCCTGGTGGGAGGGGCTGCAGCGCAGCTACGCGGGGCGCGGCGTCGATTTCTCGCGCGAAGGATCGGTCGAGACGGTGATGCTTCCGAAGGAGCTGTTCGACTCGGCCGGCGACAACCTGCTGCAGAACGCGCTGCGCAAGCGCCGGCTGGACGAGTCGGTGAACATACAGGCCAGCTTTCGCTGCGACGACACCATCGAGTTTTCGGTCTGCGACAGCGGCGCCCCGGTGGCTTCCGAAGTGCTGCGCGGCCTGATGAGGGGCCCGGTTCCGTCGGAGTCCGGCTTCGGGATCGGGCTCTACCAGACCAGCCGGCTCGCGGAGATCTCCGGCTTCTCGCTGCAGCTCCGCGAGAACGACCCGGGCAGAGTCTGCTTCAGCCTGCGCGGCGAAGTGCGCCGCGGCGCGCGTCAATAATACCCAGCGCTTCTCAGGGCAGCTTGCCCGCCGCGATCATGCGCGCGATGAGCGTGCTCGCGGGAACCGAAACGACGGTGTCGTCGAACTCGCATAGCGGCGACGCGCTCGTGTTCGGGGGAGCCGGATCGCTGCACCCCGACACCGCGGGCGTCGGATTGCGGCTGAAGAACGCCTGTTGAGTGTAAGCAATTCCGCTCGCGGTAGTCGCGCTGCCGTTGACGTTGGCAGCCTCGTCGCTGCCGGCCGTGGGCAGCGGCAGCCGGATGCCGCTCGGTTGCCACGCACCCCAACCGTTCTTGCCGTGCGAAATGAACACCAAGGGTAACGCCGACCCGGTGGGCGTCGCCGCGGATATCGTCCGCGTGAACAGCGCGATATCGCCCAGGGAACACAGCGAGAACGACGCGAGCGTCGGGGGTGGCAAGAGTGCTGCGGCAGGCGAGGGGCAGGTCGGACTCTGGTTGGCGGGGCTCAGTATCGCCGGCGTGTTTTGCGAAATGAAAGTCCCGGGTACCGCGGTCGAGCGCGATTGCCAGGTGTTCAGAGCGATGCCGTCCGCGAACGCCGGCGCCACGCGATAGGTGAATCTCCTCCCCCACGAATCGGTTTCGGGAACCCCCAGCGTTGTCCACGGCACGACCCCGAAGGCGATGTAGCACCGGGTGTTGGCGGGGTCCCATTGCTCGGCGCCGGCGGCGACCGACGTGGCCCAGGTCGTGGCGTCGATCGTGCCTGCGCGCGTCGCGCCGTTCGCGGGGCACGGAAGCCGCCCGTTCGTCTGCGCAAATCCCAGCAGCGATTCCCTGATCGAGTCCATCGTGCGCCGCGTCTCGGCGAGGCTGCGCAGGTCGATCTGGGTCGAGAAAGGGACCATCGCGGCAAAGAGCAGCAGGGCCAGGATGACCACCGCCATGGCCATCTCGGTGAGCGTGAAGCCGGTGCTTGGGGTCATCGCGTGAATCAGGGAACGAGGACCACGCGATCGTTGATGGACGTGGGCAGCCCGACGCGGTTCTCGTATACGAAAGGCGAGGTGCCGTTCGCGGCGGTGAGGTTGGCGCTTTCGAAGTAATCCGCGACATTGCCCGTCGGTCGGATCGCCCCGTTCAGCGAGCGCCCGGCGAGCACGATGATCGCGCGCTTGTTGTTGTCCGGCGTCGCGAGCGCGGGCTTGAGGTTCTTGACCTGCAGGCAGTAGAACGGCGGGCTGGCCGAGAGGGACGGCAGCGGCGGAGTCGTCGGGAGCGCCGTGCAGGCCTGGCCTCCGCTGGGCAGATACCCCGCGGACACCGCGTAGTAGGTCTGCCGGAACCACTCGTTGAGGATGAACCAGGCGTTGTCCGGATTGTTGAGCAAGTCGGTGCTCGTGACGACGTCGTAGGCAGTCGGTACCGGTATGCGGACGCGAACTCTGCCGCCCGTGCCTTCGGTGGGATCGGCCTGGTTCTGCAGGCGCCCTCTGATGACCATCAGCACGCTTCCGTCCGCGGCTGCGGTGTAGTCCACGCTCGGGGAGAAGAACGTCGGAGTGGACGTAGGCTCGTCGCTCCAGCTCCAGGGGCCGACGTTGGCACCGGGATGGGAGCCCGGATCGAGCTGGACGGGATCGCCGTTTATGTCGGTCATCGACAGGTCGGTCGGGCCGATGGGCTGCGGGAAGCTCAGCGCGCCATTGTTCAGGGTCGCTTGAAAGGCGATGGCGGGTCGGTCGTCGCGATCATTGGTCTCCGCATAGTCGATCCGGCAGTTGATCAGGGTGGACGTGCTGCTGCTGCAATCGAGCGCCTGGATCGTACAGCCGGGGCTGGTCGAGTCTCCGCCGGGAAAGGTGCACAGGCTCGGGTTGCTCGGTCCGTTCTGCCCCCTACCCGTTCCCCCAGGAATCTGGGTGATGGTGATGGTAATGCCGGTCCTCCAGGTCAGGAAGCCCGACGCGGTCGTGACGGGCAGTAGGCCGCTGACCTGCGGCAGGCCTCCCCCCTGGGTCGTGCTGCCCTTGTACTCTGTCCAGGCCCTCGAGGGATTGCCGGCGGCCGCGACGAAAGGCGCCGGGAAGGGATACGCCTTGAAGGTATCGTAGTAGGCCTTTACGCGCGGGGCGATGTCCCTCTCTATTCTCGCGGCGACGACCGGCTCGACCGCGGCCATCAGTTCAGCTTGTGTGATGACGAGGATCCGGTCGTTGTTGTTCTGGTCGGGCAGGGCGTTCGCCGTGAACGTGTAATGAATTCCGTCGCCGGCCGAATAGCTCTCCAGGTAGCTGGCGACGGTGTTGTTGGGACGAATCTGCCCTTGAATCGAGCCGCCCGGCGCGATGAGCACAGCCACGACATTGCTCACCGAAAGTGCGCCGGTCACGCTGAGCTGTCCCTGCGTATCGCTGTTGATCCTGGTGCAGCCGGTTGGCGTGGGCGGAAGGTCGGGCGAACTTGTGCACTGCTGCTTGCGGAAATTGTGGGAGAGCGCGTACCAGATCTGCTCGCCGCTCGCGTCCCGGAGGTCGTCGATGCCCAGGGTCTTCCAGGGAAGCCTTCCGATCATGCTCGCAGTCGTCGAGCCGATGCAGTCGGAGTCCCCGTCTCCATCGGCGTCCGGGCAGGGGAGTGATCCAGGCTGAAGGTAACACCCGGGCGGAGTGCAGGAGACTTGAAGCTTCCAATCCACCGCCGCCGCGTAGGCGATTAGGGCCGCCTTCGCCTGCCTGAGCGCGTCCATGCTGCGCTGCTCGCGCTCGTTCGCTACGTCGGCGCTGCTGCGGTTCAGGGCGCTCGAGATGAGGAAGGCGGCGATCAGCGCCGCCAGGGCGAGGATGGCGATCAGCGCGAAGCCGCGCTGAGGTCGCGCGATCGACCTTGTCCGGGAACGCTTGCTCTTCACGGTGCGCGGTTGCCGCTGCGGCGCACCGGTGGGGCGACGACGGTGTCGCCCCCGCCCGCCGGATCCTTGACCTCGCCGCGAACCCTGTCGAGGGTCTGCCCGATCTTGAGGTTGATCGACGGCTCGCCTTCTCCCCCTTGCACGGAAACCCGCGAGGGGTCCGCTGGCCTGCGCGAGGTCTCCTGAGGCGCGCCGTTGATCCACACGGTGTTCTTGCCGTTCGAGCGCGAGACCTGGCCGTTCACGGTGACGAGGCTGTTGACGGTGGCCGCCGACTCCTGAATGTTGGCCTGGCGGCGGCGGTCGAGGTCCTGCCGCTGCTGCGGCGTGAAGAACAGCCGCCCGAGATTGTCGACGGCGGTGGCGGAGTCGATCGCGCCCGCGAAAAGGAGCACGGCCGCGAGGAGCGCTCGAGCGATGGATGTTTTCCGCCACGGTCTCATGCGGGCGCCATCCCCTTCACCGAGACCAGATCCACCTGGCAGTCGGCGCGCAGTCGCGGCTGCAGCGCCGTTCCGCCGGCCGGCGCGCCGCGGTCGAGCCGCGTGACCAGGCATTGGCGCACGGACACGAAAGCCCGCCTGGCGCCCTGCAGATCGCCGAGGAAATCGAGCAGATCGCTCTCGTGCAGCAGCAGCATGTCCAGCCTCATGCGGCTGACAACGAAATCCGCTCCGCTGCCAGGGACCACGCCGGGGTAGTCGAGCGGCCTCTGGGCCTCGATCCGGTACTTGATCTCGAACAGCTTGCGGCTGTTCTTGATGCGCGCGATCGACTCGATCCAGTCGATCCGGTTCTGGTCTCCCAGCATGCCCTGCTCGCGCATGCGCTCGTAGTCGATCAGGTTTTCCCGGATCTCGCGCTCTTCTTCGGAGACCCGGAGCACGCGCTCCTGTGCCGCAACGCGGGTGGCGCGGCTCGCTTCGCGAGCCTGATTGGCGGAATCCCGGTACGAATCGGCGAGGACCAGGCAGCTCGCCCCGACCGCGACCGCGAGCAGGGCCATGGCGAGCGGCCCGCGCAGGCGCCTGAGATCGGCGCGCGAGAAGTTCAAGCGCCCCTCCGCTTGCTGATCGAGACGGAGAACTGCGGCACTTCCTCGCGTCGCGCCGCCCCGATGTCGCCGCTCAGGCTCTTCTCGGCGTTGATGTCGAAGGGAAGCTGCGTGCGGTTTAGCTCGGTGCCGGGCCGCGCGCGCAGGGCGTCGGTGAACTGCGTGACCAGCGCTGTCACGGCGCGGTAGTCCGAAGCCTGCGGTACGATCAGCCTGCCCGCGATCTCCGCGGTCTGGACCGGCGCGTCGCCAGGCTGGCCGGGCGTCGCCGCGGCGGGCCGTCCGGGCGGCGCCTTGCCAGCGTCCCCGGCCTTGGGTACGGCCACCTCCCAATCGATCTTGTCGATCTCGATCTGGGGCAGCGTCGTCAGCGCTTGGCTGATCTCGACGAAGAGGTTCGTCGGCGACACGCTTTGCCTGAGGAGCGTGCGGTAGTTCTTGACGATGGCTCTCAGGCTCTCTGTGGGCGTGGGCGTCTTGGGGAACCGCGCCTGCAGCCGCGAGTACTCCTCCGACGCGCGCGCTTCCTGAACGCGATTCGACACGGTCTGCTGGTTGATCAGGTACGCGTCCAGGAACCGCTCCGCGGCGAGGACCAGGCACAGGGCCATCACCGCGGCCCCGGCCGTGAGCATGCCCATCCGCGCGCGCCACAGTTCGTAGAAGTGCCGCAACTTGGCGTCGGCAAACTGGTCGCGGGGAGCGGACTGGGCGAGCACGTGGAGGAACAGGTGTTCGCCGAGGGCGTCGGCAGGCTGCGACTTGAGTCCGACGTTCCTCGCGGCCTTCTCCAGCTCGTGCACGTGAAAATGGAGCCGGGGCGAGTCGACGCAGGCCGCGTCGTACAAAGCCTTGTGCTGTTGCGGCGCGAGCACCAGGACGTCCAGGGCCGGGGCGTCGCGCGGCAGGATCCTCGAATTGACCAGGTATTGATGCGTCCTCAGCGATTCGGCGGCGCAGCCCTGGGCGATCGCCGCCGGGTCCGACTGGTTGACGCGGGCCACGCGCGAGAAGCGGATGCGGCCGTTCTCCACGTAGCTCTGCCGCAGGCCGGCGTGCTGCAGGCTGACCATCACGTAGCGGGACGGCTTGAACCCGAGCTTTTTTCCGAGCGTGGCCGCGAGCAGCGCCACCGAGAACACCCCGACCACCCTCGCATCCCGGGCGCGCAGCGCCTCGAGCCAGGGCTGGAATTGCTGGGTATTGGTGAAGGACGTGTAGAGGATGCGCTCCTCCCTGCGGCCCGCGTGGACTTCCGCGCCGAGCGAGATCGGAGCGGCGAGCGAGCTGTCCCGGTAGCGCTGCGAGAGCTTGCGCGCGAGCAGAGCGCTGCGGTCCGATCCGCGCACGTAGGGGATGTTCTCGAGGAAAAAATCCTCCTCGATCACGTCCGCGAGCACGTAGAAGAGGCTGTCAGGACGAGCCGCGACGTATCGCCCGAATTCGGCGACACCGTTCTCGTTCATTCCGAATACGGCCTCCTGGTGCAGTTCGCCCCTGCTCCACCGGTGGGCGGTGACCTCGTGCGAGCTGAAGTAGAAAAGGCGCTTGGCGAGCACGGCCTAGACTTTGATCTTGGTGATGACGTCGTAAATCGGGCCGAGCACCGAGAGCATCACCCAGCCGAGGATCAGCCCGAGGAACACGGTAAGCGCCGGCTCGATCATCACCTGTATCTTGGAGATCGATTCGCGCACTTCGCGGCTGTAGAAGTAGGACACGTTCAGGAGCGCGGTGTCCAGGGCGCCGGTCGACTCGCCGACGCGCAGCATCCTCACCACGAGCGGCGGAAACAGACCGATCTCCTGGAACGCCGCGGTGACGTTCTTCCCTTCGCCGATCTGCTGCCCGGCGAGCTTCAAGCCCTCCTGGATGACCACGTTGCCGGCGGTCTCCTCGGAGCTCCGGATGGCGTCCAGAATCGTGATTCCCGAGGCGTACATCAGCGCGAAGATACTCGCAAAGCGCGACAGGATGATCTTCCGCAGGATGTCGCCGGAAATCGGCATGGCAAGCTTGAGCCGGTCCAGCTGGTAGCGCACAGTGGGGTTCGTGCGCGCCGCGACCCGGATGCCCGCGACGAGAACCATTGGCGCGATTACGAGCGCCCACCAGAAGTTGACGAGAAACGCGGATACCTCGATCAGGATGCGCGTCTGCAGCGGGATCTGCTGCCCCATGTTCTTGATGAACGCAACCATCTGCGGAACCAGATAGATCATCAGGAACAGCGTCACGATCACCACGATCGAACCGACGAACGCCGGATACATGATGAGTTTTTTCATGTGCTCGGCGAGTTCGTCTTCCCATTTCAGGTTCTCGACGAGGCTGCGCAGCACCTCGGCGAGCTTTCCGGTGTCTTCCCCGGCCCGGATGAGGCTGGTGAAAACCGGATTGAATATCTGCGGGTAGTGCGCCAGCGCCTGGGACAACCTCAGGCCGCCCTGGATGGCCTCGATCACTCCCGAGATCACCTCGCGGAATCGCGCGGCCTCGATGCTGTCGCGCAGATCGATGAGCGATTCTACGAGCGGCACCCCCGCCCCGGTGAGCTGCTCCATGTGAAAGCAGAAATTGATGAGCTCCGAGCGCTTGATCGTGCCGCTGCGCAGCCAGCTGCCCCCGCGGCCCGCCGGCCCGCCCCGCACCAGATCCAGGCCCATGCGCTTGAGGCGCAGCTCGAGGTCGACGACGTTCATGGCCTCGATCTGGCCGAGCATCGTCTTTCCGCGGGTGTCGATTGCCTTGTAGGTGAAGAGTGCCATCGTAGGCTCTGCGCGGGCGCGCGCCCTACATGCGGTCGGTGAGATCCACCACGCGCATCAGTTCCTCGAGCGAGGTCGAGCCGTCGAGGATCCGGCGAGTTCCGTCGTCGGCCAGGGTACGAAATCCCTTGGCGACCGCCGCCTTGTGCATTTCGCGGCCGGTGGCGCGATGCGCGATCAGCTCGTCCAGCTCGCCGTCCATCTTGAGCAGCTCGATGATCGCCATCCTGCCCCGGTACCCCTGGTAGTCGCACTGATCGCAGCCTACGGCGCGGTACAGGGTCGGCGCCTTCTCCGCGCGCGCGCCGACAATGCTGCACTCTCCTGCTGTCGCCGGGTACGCCTGCTTGCAGTGCTTGCACAGGCGGCGCACGAGGCGCTGCGCGATCACGCCGATGATGTTGCCGGCGAGAATGTCCGGAACGATTCCGATGTCCAGAAGGCGGGGAATCGCGCCGACCGCGGAGTTCGTGTGGAGCGTCGAATAGACCTGGTGGCCCGTCATCGCGGCGCGGAACGCCATCGTCGCGGTGTCTTCATCGCGGATCTCGCCGACCAGGATCACGTCGGGGTCCTGGCGCATGAGCGAGCGGATGCCGTTGCCGAAATCCATCTTGGCCGCCTCGTTCACCGAGGTCTGGCGGATCAGGGTCATCGGGTACTCGACGGGGTCCTCCAGGGTCATGATGTTGAGGCCGTCGTTGTTGATGTGGTTGAGCACCGAGTACAGCGTTGTCGTCTTGCCGCTGCCGGTCGGCCCGGTCATGAGGATGATGCCCTCGGGCCTCGCGATCATCCGCTTCAGGAGCTGCAGTTGGGGGGCCTCCAGGCCGAGGCCGTCCAGGGGAACGATGCCTTTTTGCCGGTCGAGAATGCGCAGCACGATGTTCTCGCCGTGCGAAGTGGCCTGCGAGGACACCCGGAAATCGACCGCGCGGCCGGTGAGCATCAGCGAGATGCGCCCGTCCTGCGGCGCGCGGGTTTCCGCGATGTTCATCTTCGCCATGACCTTGATGCGCACCGCCATCGCCGGCCAGTAGGTCTTGTGCAGCGAGCGGATCTGGCGCAGCACGCCGTCGATGCGATAGCGGATGCGCAGAAAGCTCTGCTCGGGCTCGAAGTGGATGTCGGAGGCGCCCCGCTCGACCGCGTCCGCGAACAGCGCGGAGATGAGCCGCACCACGGGCTGCGAATACGCGTCGCCGGAGGCCTGAAGGCTCTGGTAGTCGATCTCGCCGGTCTCGATCTCGTGCAGGATGCCGTCGATCGAGAAATCGTGGCCGTAGTACTGGTCGATTGCCCGCCCGATCTCGCCCTCGCCGGCGAGCCGGGGCTCGAGCACGAATTCGCCGCGCAGCTGTGCGCGAAGCTGGTCGAGCGCGACGATATTGTTGGTGTCGGCCAACGCGACGATCAGCTTGCGCGCTTCGCGGTCGAGCGCGACCGGAAACACTGTGTGGCGCTTGGAGAATTCGCGCGGGACGAGCTTCAGCGCCATCGAGTCGACGACGATCTGCGTGAGGTCCACGCTCTGCAGGCCGAGCTTCTCCGACAGCGCGTCGCGCAGCGTCGCCTCGGACACGAAGCCGAGATGGACGAGCAGCTTGCCGACCGGCTGGTGGGTCTTCAGCTGCTCGAGCAGCGCGATCCGCAGCTGGTCCTCGGTGAGGATGCCCTGCGAGATCAGGATCTGCCCGATATGGCGCTTCGCCTGCGGGGAGACCGTCTGCGCGGAAAGGCGCGGCGAGTTCACGGCGTGGACTATTTGCTCAGCTCCTGCACACGGGCGCGCGCTTGGGAGAGGTCGAAGCTCGGTGGGCGCTTGCCCGCGAGGGCGAGGGCGCGCTGGTAGTAGTCGAGGGCGGGCTTCTTCTGGCGGAGCTGGTCGAGGCTGACCGCGAGGTTGAAGGCGAAGTCGGCGTTCTCCGGATCGAGCGAGTACGCCTTGAAGTACGCACCCTGGGCCTCGGACCAGCGCGACTGGTGGCCGTACTGGTTGCCCAGCGCGAAGTGCAGTTGCGCGACGTCGGGCTGGTTCGCGATGAGCGTTTTCAGGCGGCTCTCTGAAGCAACCGGATCGAGCCGCCCCCGGAGCGAAACCAGAGCGGCGACGGCCTGGCTGTCGCGCGGATCGGCTTCGAGCACCTTCAGGTAGCGCGCTTCCGCGGCTTCGAGCTGGCCGCTGCGGACGTCGATCGCCGCAAGGCCGAGCAGCGCGTCGCGGTTGTTCGGCTCGCGCGCCAGCGCCCGCTGGTAGCTTTCGCGGGCGGCGGCGAGATCGTTCCTTTGGAACGCCCGGTACCCCTGCTCGACAGCCGGATCGACGCTCATGATCCGTGCGTTCACCGCGATCGGCGAGCTGCCGGCCGGCGCGGCGTCGGACCCGGCGGCCACGGGCGGAGTCTGGGCTCGCGGTGCAGCCGGAGCTACGCCTGCGGACTGCCGCGGCTGGCGCGGTCGCACCGGCTGGATCGGCGGGATGACCTGCACGCTGGTAGAGGGCGCGGCGGCAGCCTGCGGAGCCGGCGCGGCAGCGACCACCGGAGGCTGCGGACTGGGCGCCGCGGCTGCGACCGGAGCCGCGCTGGCATTCTGCGCGGCAGGCCCGAAGCTGTATTGCGGCCGCATCTGCCACCACGCGTAGCCGCCGTAACCTGCGGCGACCACACCGAGCGCGCAAAGCGTGAGGTAGAAGGGTCGGTGCGGGCTGTAGTCCATTTCCTTGACTTGGAATAGCTGCTCCGCCTGGGCGCGAGCTGCGGGCTGCTCGGATGCGGACGCCATCGCTGCCTGCGACGCAGGGGCATAGGGCGTCGAGTCTTGCAGCGACAGCTGGGGCCGCGCGGGTGCAGACTCGACGGGCTTCGACTGGCCTGAGGAAGGCAGGTCGTCGGTGAGGATCTCCAGCGGTTGCGCGATGTCGGGCAGCCGTTCGCGCGTCATTACGCCGGGGAAGGCCTCCTGGGGCGCCGCGTCCGTCGCAACCGGCTCGTCGGAGTCCGCCTTCGCGATCTGCTTGGCGAGCTCCGCTTTCTTGAGTGCGTCCAGCAGCAGGCTCATCGCATCCCGCTCAAGGGCGCCGTCCTGCCGGGGTTGGGCTGAGACGTGAAATTGTCCGACGGGATCAGCGCGCGGTAGGAGCGATAGTCGCCGTCGATGCTCGCGTCCTTCACGACGATCGGTCGCAGGAAGACGACCAGCTCGGTCTTGGTGTTGCTGCGGTTGCGCGAGGAGAAGAGCGAGCCGAGGATCGGAATGCTGTTGAGGATCGGCACGGTGTCCTCGACGTCGTTGACCGAGTCCTCGATCAGGCCGCCGAGCACGGCCATCTGACCGCTGTTTACCTTGATGAGAGATTCCATTTCCCGCATGCGAAGCTGCGGGACCAGGTTCGGAATGTTGGGGGGCAGCGACGGGTTCGGGTCGGTGATGAACTTGATCAACCGGGTCGTCGACGGCTTGATGTTCAGCAGGATGGTGTCGTCGTCGCTGATCTGCGGGGTGACGTTCATCACGAACCCCACCGGAACCGTGACCGGCGTGGTGGTAACGGCGGTCAGCACCTGGGACCCCGTCGTACCGGTGGTGGTCTGGCTCGCCTGGACGTTGAAGTAGACGAGATTGTCGACCACCCGGAGCAGCGCGGTTTGGTTATTGAGCACCGAGAGCTTGGGGCTCGACAGCACGCGCACGTTGCCGAAGGACTCGAGCAGCTGGAGCACCCCGGCGATGTTCCCTCCCCGCGACGCTGCGAGCGTCAGGATGTTGGGGATAGTGGACGCGCTCGGCAGACCTTGCCCGGAGATCGTGCCCGTGACGGGAGGGTTGGGAGGGAGCAACGGGCCCGTATTGACGCCTCCGCCCGAGACCTGGTTGCCCGATATCACGGTGAGGCCGTTGGTGCGCAAGGCCGACCAGTCGATGCCCTGCTGGTACTGGTTGTTCAACTGGACTTCTGCGATGGTCGCTTCGATCAGGACCTGTCGCTTGACGTTCGCGAGCACCTGATCCAGGAACTCCTGGATCCGTTCATGCTGCCGCGACGTCGCGCGAACAATGAGCACGCTCGCCTCCGGATTCATGATCACGGCGGCGGCTTCCCGGAAGCTCGAGCTGGGCGTGGTGGTCGTCGCGCCAGGAGCGCCGGGGGGGACCTGCGCGGCGAAGGACGCGGCGGCCCCCGAGGGCAACACCTTGTCCGTCTCGTGCAGGATGTCCTTGATGTTCCTTTCCAGCGTGGCCCAGAACTTGTTGTCGGAGGTATTGCGCACCGTGGTGATGGAGCCATTCGCGCCGGCCGCCGCCCCGATTCCGCCGGAGGCCCCGGCGCCTCCCCCGCCCGGGGTCCCGCTGATGGAGCCGATCTGCGAAGACACGCCGACCGCCCCCGCCACGAGCCGCTCCATGTTGACGTAGTCAATCTTGTAGATGTGCAGGTACGGCGAGTCCGGCATCACGGTCAGGTTGGGACCGTCGAGCTCCCAGCGCATGTCGACCTGCCTGGCGATGCGCGACAGCAGCTGCGGCAGGGTCTGATCGATCGCGTTGAGCGTGACCGTCCCGGAGATGCCGGAGTGAATGTCGACGTTGACCTTGGCGTCTCGCGCGAGCGCAAACAGCAACTCCTGCACCTTGACGCCGTTGACGACCACCGTATAGGTCTCGGGTCTCAGGGTCGGCTTGGGCTCGGGCAGCACCGTCGAGATCTGCACCGGTGCGGGAATGGTGCCTGAAGGCCCCGGTTCCGGCGCCTTCAGGTGCGACTCCGACTGGGGCGCCGGCGTGTGAGCGCATCCGCACAGAGCGATAGCGACAACCGCCAGCGAAATGCGTCGCAAGGTGCCCTCCGATTCCCTTGTCTCGCCCGACCGGGCGCAGTTTTACAGCCTGAGTATAACAGTAACAGGTAAGAAACTGATTTAACAAACCAAACGACCGGGGATGCCGCTTATTTCACGAATCCCTTTTGGTGCGGACCCGGCGACGGCCGGAGAGAAGCGCTTACTGCCTATTCTGGCTGCGCATCCGCTCTACGCTCCGGGCGTAGGGCTGGTAGGTGCCGAGGAGCGGCGGAAGCCCTTTCATGCCCTGGAGCGCCTGCGCCGGGCCCGGAAAGGAGCCGTACGCGACGCGATAGTGCTGCTGCCCGGCGATTTTGACGCTGTAGACGAAGAGTTCCCCGAGCGGGACGGCCTCGGCAGCCTTCTGGAGGAAGCTCTCGAGCTGCGGCAGGTCTGTCGCGTTCACCGTGGCGAGCTGGATGGAGTAGCGGTCGCCTGGGGTCCCGCGCAGCCATTCCTGGGTCGCATCGAAACGCTCTCGCGCGAGCTTGCCTCCGGCCGGGGCCGTCGGCGCTCTCGAGACCTGGCCGGCTGCAGGCTGCGCTCCAGGGGCGGGCGGCGTCGGAGCCACGAGCGGGGTGGCTGTCGAGTCCTTCGCCGTCGGGGCGGGAGTCGCCGCGGCCGCGTGCAGGGCGCGCGGCGCGGGGTCCGGCTTGCCGGGGCTCGGAGAGACGGCCGCGACCGGAGCGGTAGGAGCCGTCAAGGGCGCCGCTGCGGGGGGGGCGACCGTCGGATCAGGGCGTGGAGAGCCCGGGGGCGGAGCTGCCGTTGCTTGGGAACTGGGAGCGGTGCTGCCCTTCGATAGCAGCACATGCGTCACCCAGCCGAGGATCAGTCCGGTCGCGAGGGCGACTGCGCCGATGCGCAGCTTCTGCACCCCGCTTCGCGCGCGATAGAACTCCGAGTCGCGCACCGCTCTCCTGACCTCGGCCGCGGTGACCGCATGGCTCCCCTTCGCAAAGGCCGCGAGCAAGCCCTTGTCGGCGAGGATGTTGATCCGGCGAGTCAGGCCCTGGGACGCCCGCGCAATGAGCCTGATGGCGTCGCGGCTGAACACTTTCGGCCCGCGATAACCCGCCGCCCGCATGCGGAAATCGACGTAGTTCTCGATGTCGTCGCGCACCAGGGGCTCGAGCGTGAAGCTGTGGGTGACGCGCTCCTTGAGCTGGCGCATCCCCGCGGTGTCGAGGTGCTCGTCGAGCTCCGGCTGCCCAAACAGCACGATCTGCAGCAGCTTGTGGCGGTTCGACTCCAGATTCGACAGCAGGCGGATCTCCTCGAGGGTCTCGTCGGGCATCGCGTGAGCCTCGTCGATCAGCACCACCACGCGCCGTCCCTCGCCGAACAGACGCAGAAGGTGCTCCTGCAGCGTCCGGATGACGCGAGTCTGGCGGTCCTTCTCGAGCTGGAGCTTCAGCTCGTCGCCGATCGCGAAGAGGATCTCGTCGCGCGACAGCGATGGATTGGCGAGATAGATGGTCTCGACCGTCGCGGGCAAGCGCTCCATCAACACCCGGCACAGCATGGTCTTGCCGCTGCCGACTTCTCCGGAGACCTTGACGATCCCTTCGTCGTGCGTGATGGCGTAGAGCAGGGCCTCGAGGGTCGCGCCGCGGTTGGCGCCCTGAAAGAAGAAATCGGTGTGAGGCGTGATGCGAAAAGGCGCCTCTTTCAGGCCGAAGTGTTCGAGGTACATGACGTCTCGCGGGTCTGGCGCCGGCGACTACTGCTTTTGCGCCGACTCCATGCGTGAGTACAGTGTCGTGCGGTTGATCCCAAGCATCTTGGCCGCCGCGCTGACGTTGCCCCGCGTGAGCTTCATCGCTGCCTCGATGTAGCCCTGCTCCCAGGCCTTGAGCATCTGGTCGAGGTTGAAGCTGCGCTCGCGCTGGAGGTGGCGCTGCGCCTGGTCGATCAGAGTCCCCGCGTCCGCGGGCATTCCCGGCGTTCCATCGCCCTGGTCTTCGAGATCGAACTCGGGCTCGAGCTCCGCAAGCGAGAGCTTCTGCCCAGCGTACTTCGTGGTAAGACGGATGACGACGTTGCGCAGCTCGCGCACGTTTCCCGGGAAGTGATACTTGCGCCAGGCCTTCTGCGCGGCGTCGTCCAGGGCGAATGGCGGAAGCTTCGCCTGCTCGGCGTAGAACTTGCGGTAATGGTCGAGCAGCAGCGCGCGGTCGTCGTCCATCTCCCGCAGCGCCGGCACCTCGATCGAGAACACCGAGAGCCGATGATAGAGGTCGGCGCGGAAATTCCCCTTTCTTACTTCCTGGCGCAGATCGCGATTGGTCGCCGCGATCACTCGCGCGCGAGAGAAGCGCTGCTGGGTCTCGCCCACGCGCTGGAACTCGCCGTTCTCGAGCACGCGCAGGAGCTTGGCCTGAAGCTCGAGCGGGAGCTCGCCGATCTCGTCGAGGAACAGCGTGCCGTCGCTGGCGTCCTCGAAATAGCCCGACTTGTTCTGCGTCGCTCCGGTGAAGGCGCCCTTCGTGTAACCGAACAGCGTGGGCTCGACCAGCGTCGGGGCGATCGCCGCGCAGTTGAGGGCGAACCACGGCTTGACCCTCCGCCAGGACAGGCGGTGGAGGAGGTTCGCGACCAGCTCCTTGCCCGTGCCGGACTCGCCCTCGATGAGCGCAGGAAACGGCGAATCGGCGTACTGGGTGATCTGGCTCTTCAGCTTCTGCAACGCCGGGCTCTTGCCGACCAGCGGATCGGTCTCGGCGATCCCCTCGCCGGAGATCTCCGCGGCGCGGAACTGTAGGGCGTGCAGCAGGGTTTTCTTCAGGTTCTCGGGATCGGCGGGCTTGGCGACGAACTCCGCCGCGCCGAGAGTGCGCGCGTGCCGCGCGTTGGCGGCGTCGTTCTGCCCCGAGAGCACCATGATCTTCATCGCGGGCGAGTGCGCGAGCAAGTCGCTGATCAATTGGAATCCCTCGTCGGGCCGGTGAGGCATGGGCGGAAGGCCCAGGTCGACGAGCGCGAGCTGCGGCGGCTCGTCGAGCTGCCTCAGCAGGCTCACGGCATGCTGCCGGGAATCGCTCACCATCACCTCGAAATCTTTTCCGAGCGCGTACGACAGGGTCTCGGTGATCAGCGGGTCGTCGTCGACGATGAGCAGGCTCGGTTTGGCGTTTTCAGGCATGGGCTTCGATGCATTTCAAGAAGGCGCGTTCCAGCGACGATTCCTGGTACTGCAAAAGCAGGTCCCCAGGCGTCCCGGCGTAGGCGAGCCTGCCGCCGTGCAGGATGGTGATCTGATCGCAGACCTCTTCGACGTCGGCGAGCGAGTGCGACGTCAGCAATACGGTCCGGCCCTCGGATTTCATCCTGAGCAGCAGCGCCTTGGTGCGAGCGCGCGCCTTGGGATCGAGGCCGCTCATCGGCTCGTCGAGAACGTACAGGTCGCGCTGCGAGAGGAAACACGCGGCGAGGCCGAGCTTCTGGGTCATGCCCTTGGAGTAGTCGCGCACGGACTTGTCGAGTGCCGAGGCATCGAGGTCGAGCGCGACGAGCATCTCGCGCACCGGCTCCTTCGCGTACTCGCGTCCGAACAGCCCGAGCATCATCGCGACGAATTCACGACCGGTCAGAAAGTACGGGGGCGTGAAGCGTTCCGGAAGAAACGCGAGGCGGCCGCGCGCTTGCGGACGACGATGCTCGACGCCGCGAACTTCGATCGCTCCCGAGTCGAGCTCGCAGAAATCCAGCAGGCACTTGATCAGCGTCGTTTTCCCCGCGCCGTTGACTCCGCTCAGTCCCACACAGCTGCCGGGCGGCAGATCAAGGTTGATCCCGCGCAAGACCTCGGCGCGCCCGAAGCTCTTGTTCACTCCACGGAATCGAACGAACGGCTCGGGCATCAGGCGGCCCTTTGTGGGATGCGCCGATGATAGCGCAAAGGCAGCGGCCTTTCACCTCGCGCCCGCCGCGAGCGCGGCTCCTTCGGCGCGCCGGCGCCTTTGTTGGGACGCGCTTTTATGGGCTAGAATTCGCGCTTCGGCTACTCCAGGCAGGACGCCGTGGCAACAAAAAATCTCGTCGAAGTCCAGGACGTCGCGTTCAGCTATGATCAGCGCCAGGTTCTGAAGGACATCAACCTGGTGATCCCGAAGGGCAAGGTGGTCGCCATCATGGGCCTGTCTGGCTCCGGAAAAACGACGCTACTGCGTCTCATCGGCGGCGCACTCGTCCCGGATCAGGGTGAAATCCGCGTTGATGGCCAGGTGCTCAACGCGCTCGACCACGAACACCTCTTCGCGCTGAGGCGCAAGATGGGAATGTTGTTCCAGTTCGGCGCTCTGTTCACCGATATGTCTTCGTTCGAGAACGTTGCATTCCAGATGCGCGAGCACACTGATCTGCCGGAAACCCTCATCCGCGACCTCGCGCTGATGAAGCTGCAGGCGGTGGGATTGCGCGGCGCGGCGGATCTCATGCCCTCGGAGCTCTCCGGCGGGATGGCGCGGCGCGTGGCCCTCGCCCGCTCCATCGCTCTCGATCCGATGCTCATGCTGTACGACGAGCCGTTCACGGGGCTGGATCCGATCTCCCTCGGGGTCATCGCGCAGCTGATCCGTCGGCTCAACGACTCGTTGGGAGCGACCTCGATCGTCGTGACCCACGATGTCGCCGAGGCGCTCGAGCTCGTCGATTACGTCTACTACATGTCGGACGGCAAGGTCGAGTTTCAGGGCACCCCCGACGAAGTGCGTGCGGGAGGCCTGGCGTCGCTCCGGCAGTTCGTCTACGGTGAGCCCGATGGGCCCGTGCCCTTCCATTACCCTGCGCCGGAATACCGGCAGGACCTGCTCTCGCAATGACTGAGCGCGTCGCCGAACTGCTGCGCGCGCTGGGCGCGCGCATTGTCAACAACTGGATCTGGCGCCTCGGATTCGCGTGCCGCTTCCTCTGGGTCATGCTCAGGGAATCGGGGTCGAGCTTCACGCGCTTCCACCTCACGATGCGCGAGATCTATTTCGCCGGAGTGCTCTCGCTCGTCATCATTCTCGTCTCCGGCCTGTTCGTGGGAATGGTTCTCGGGCTGCAGGGATACGACACGCTGGTACGGTACGGCTCCTCGGAAGCCCTCGGGGTGCTCGTCAGCCTTTCTCTGGTGCGCGAGCTCGGACCGGTGGTTGCCGGACTCCTGTTCGCGAGCCGCGCCGGAAGTGCGATTACCGCGGAGATCGGCTTGATGAAGGCGACCGAGCAGCTCTCGGCGATGGAGATGATGGCGGTCGATCCGATCGCGCGGGTCGTGGCCCCGCGCTTCTGGGGCGGAGTGATCTCGATGCCGCTGCTCGCCGCGCTGTTTTCCGCGATGGGGGTGTTCGGCGGTTACCTCGTGGGCGTGCGTCTCATTGGCGTCGACGAAGGGTCGTTCTGGTCGCAGATGCAGGCCGCCGTGGATTTCCGCCAGGACATCCTGAACGGATTGATCAAGAGCTTCGTGTTCGGCGTGGCCGTGTCCTGGATCGCCGTTTTCGAGGGGTACGACGCGCCGCCGACCGCCGAGGGCGTCTCGGGTGCGACCACGCGCACGGTGGTCACATCGTCGCTCGCGATTCTGGCGCTCGATTTCGTGCTGACCGCATTGATGTTCAGAGGACTATAGACCCATGATGACGCGCAAGGAGTTGGACCTGTGGGTGGGAATCTTCGCGGTGGCGGGGATCGGCGCCATGCTGTTCCTGTCGCTGAAGGTGGCGAACCTCCTGACTTCGTTCTCCTCGGCGGACTTGTACCAGATCAACGCCAAGTTCGAGAACATCGGCGGCCTGAAGGTCCGCGCGGCCATAAAGAGCGCCGGAGTGGTGGTGGGCCGGGTCGGGGACATCCGCTTCGACAACGAAAGCTTCGAAGCCGTGGTGGCGATGAACATCGACAGCCGATTTCAGTTTCCCAAGGACAGCTCGGCGAAGATCCTGACCTCCGGGCTGCTCGGCGAGCAGTACATCGGGATCACCGCGGGCGGCGATTCGGTGAACCTGAAAGCAGGCGACACCCTCAAGCTCACGCAGTCCGCGGTCGTGCTGGAAAATCTCATCGGTCAGTTCCTGTACAATAAAGCCGCCGAGGGAGACGGCAAGAAGGACGGCAAGAAGTAAGGATGGGAACCCGATCGCGTGGAGGTTAAGAGGCTGTGCGCGGCGCTGCTCCTTGCCAGCTCGCTGGCGGGCTGTGCTACCCCCGGAAATCCGGCCGATCCCCTGGAGAAGGTCAACCGGGCGGTGTTCGCCTTCAACGACGTCGCGGACAAGGCGGTGATGACACCGGTGGCCAAGGGCTACCGCGCCGTCATCCCCGGCTTCCTGCGCACCGGAATCGCCAACTTCTTCTCGAACCTCGAAGACGTGTGGATTTCGGTGAACGATGTGCTGCAGGGCAAGTTCCAAGAAGGCATGGAAGACGCCACCCGAGTACTGTTCAACTCGACCTTCGGCATCGCCGGGCTGTTCGATTTCGCTTCCGATAACGGCTTGCCCAAGCACAGCGAGGACTTCGGCCAGACCCTGGCCGTATGGGGAATTACCAGCGGTCCCTATCTGGTCATACCGTTCTTCGGGCCGTCGACCTTCCGCGACGGCCTGGGGTTCCTGGTGGACGCGCGTGCCGATCTGGTTTACCGGCTGGTCAACGAGGACGTTCCGCTGCGGAACAGCCTCTATGCGACACGCACGATCAACAACCGCGCCAACCTTCTCGACGCCTCGAGCGTTCTTGAGCAGGCGGCGCTCGATCGATACGCGTTCGTGCGCGACGCCTGGCTGCAGCGGCGGCGCAACCTCATCTACGACGGCAACCCGCCGCGCGAGAAGGACGATGCAGACGATGACCCCCCCAAGTGACCGGATCGAATCGCCATGAAAACCGCGTTCAGCCTCTTCCTAGCCCTCCTGGCCCCTCTGGCGCAGGCGCAGACGGTCGCGCCCGACGTGCTGGTGAAAAGCATCACCGACGAGGTGGCGGCGGCGATCAAGAAGGACAAGGACATCCAGGCGGGCGATACCGCGAAGGTAGTCCAGCTCATCGAGGCCAAGATCGTCCCGCATTTCAACTTCACGCGAATGGCGCGCATCGCAATGGCGCGTAACTGGCGGTCCGCCACGCCCGAGCAGCAGAAGGAGATCGCCGCCGAGTTCAAGACGCTTCTGGTACGCACCTATTCCACCGCGCTGGTGAACTACAAGGAGCAGAAGATCGAATACAAGCCGCTGCGGGCGAAGCCCGAGGACGACGAAGTCACGGTGAAGTCCGACGTCAAACCCTCGGGTTCGGCCCAGCCCGTCGAGATCGACTACGAGATGGAGAAGACGCCCAACGGCTGGAAGGTCTACGACGTGAAAGTGGGCGGTGTGAGCCTGGTCACGACCTACCGCGACACCTTTGCGAGCGAAGTGCGCGAGCGGGGTATCGACGGCCTGATCAAGTCGCTCTCCGCCAAGAACCGCGAGCCGCTGAGCCAGAAGGCAGGCAAGTCGTGATCCGCCGGGAGGGAGACGCTCTCTACCTCGAGGGTGCGCTCACCCTGGCGACCGTTTCGGGCCTCGCCAAGGCGGTGCAGGATCAGCTGCGCCAGGGCGCGCGGGTGGTCGATTTCCGCGGTGTCACCGAGGTCGATTCGGCCGCGGTCGCGCTCGCGCTCGAATGGCGGCGCGAGGCCGGCCAAGGCGAGGGCAAGACGCTCAAGTACGTCAACCTGCCCGCCGCGATGCAGAACCTCGCCAAGCTCTACGGAGTGTCCGAGCTGCTCCAGCCGGCTTCGAGCTGACCCAGCGCGCGGCGACACACCCGCATGCCCGCCGCGATCGAAATCCGCGACGTCCACAAGCGCTTTGGCGACCTGCAGGCGCTCTCGGGGATAGACCTCGATGTCCCGCAAGGCGAGTTCTTCGGCCTGCTCGGGCCGAACGGCGCGGGCAAGACCACGCTGATCAGCGTCCTGGCGGGGCTGGTGCGCGCTGACCGCGGGGTTGCGCGCGTGATGAGCCACGACGTGCGGAGCGACTACCGCGCCGCCCGGCGAGCGCTCGGCGTGGTCCCGCAGGAACTCGTGTTCGATCCCTTCTTCACGGTGCGCGAGACTCTGGAAATACAGTCCGGCTATTTCGGGTTGCGCGACAACCGCGCCTGGATCGACGAGGTGATACACAACCTCGACCTCGCCTCGAAAGCCGACGTCAACATGCGCGCCCTGTCTGGCGGCATGAAGCGGCGCGTCCTGGTCGCCCAGGCCCTGGTGCACAAGCCGCCGGTGATCGTGCTCGACGAGCCGACCGCCGGAGTCGACGTCGAGCTTCGCCAGGCGCTGTGGCGCTTCGTGCGCCGCCTCAACCAGGACGGCCATACCATCGTTCTCACGACCCACTACCTGGAGGAGGCGGAGGCGCTCTGCGGGCGGATTGCGATGCTCAAGCAGGGGCGCGTCGTGGCTCTGGACACCACGGCCAACCTCGTCAAGCGGGTCCACCACCTGTTTCTGCGCCTGCGTCTGCGCGGGGCCCTTCCCGATGACCTGCGCGCGCTCGAGCACGGCAGCACCGAGGACGCGCACGTCCTGCGGCTGAAGAGCTACGATGACGTCGGGCTGGCGCTCGCGTCGCTGCGCCGCGCCGGTTGCCATATCGAGGAAATGGAGCTGATGCAGCCCGACCTCGAAGACGCGTTCGTCGACGTGATGCGGCGCTCATGAGCGGGTTCCCCACGCTGCTCTACAAGGAAGTCCTGCGGTTCTGGAAAGTCAGCACCCAGACGATCGGCGCGCCGGTGCTCACCGCCGTGCTATTTCTCTTCATCTTCGGGCACGCTCTGGAAGGCCGGGTGCGCATGTACGAGAACGTTCCCTACACGGCATTCCTGGTGCCAGGCCTGGTGATGATGTCGCTGCTCCAGAACGCTTTCGCCAACAGCTCCTCGTCGCTGATCCAGTCCAAGATCACGGGTAATATCATCTTCGTGCTGGTTCCACCGCTCTCCTACGTCGAGTTTTTCGCCGCCTACGTGCTCGCGGCGGTCGTCAGGGGCATGGTGGTGGGCACGGCCGTGCTCCTGGTGACGCTGCCCTTTGTCGCAATGGAGTTCCGCCATCCGCTGTGGATACTCCTCTTCGCCTTCTGTGGAAGCGCCGTGCTGGGTGCGCTCGGCATGATGGCTGGCATCTGTGCCGAGAAGATCGACCAGGTCGCTTCCTTTCAGAATTTCCTGATCATGCCGCTCACGTTCCTGTCCGGTGTGTTCTACTCGATTCACTCCCTGCCGGCGTTCTGGCAGGGGCTGTCGCATTTCAACCCGTTCTTCTACATGATCGACGGCTTCCGCTTCGGCTTCTTCGGCGTTTCGGACGTCCATCCGCTGCGCAGCCTCGGCGTGGCAGCGGCGTTCCTTGCCCTAGTCTCGGGGGCGACGCTCGCGCTGCTGAGGAGCGGGTACAAGCTGAGGCACTAGCATGGTGACGCCCGAACAGGTCCGGAGCTATATCGAAAGAGGGCTGCAGTGCTTGGAGGTGCGCGTCGCGGGCGACGGGCAGCACTTCGAGGCGCTCATCGTGAGCGAAGCGTTCAGGGGCAAGAGCCGCGTGCAGCGCCACCAACTCGTCTACGCGGCGCTCGGCGAGAGCATGCGCTCCGAGATCCACGCGCTCTCGATGCGCACCCTCACCCCCGAGGAAGCGGCCGGTGGATAAGCTCATCATCCAAGGCGGAGTGCCGCTGTCGGGCGAGATCCGCGTTTCCGGAGCGAAGAACGCCGCGCTCCCCCTCATGTGCGCGGCGCTGCTCACCGAGGAGGAGCTCACGCTCTCCAACGTACCGCACCTGCGGGACGTGAGCACCATGGTGCGCCTGCTCTCGCAGATGGGCGTCGAGGTGTCGCTCGACGACAAGCTCGGGCTGTCGCTGCGCGCCGCGCACCTGTCCGAGCCGACCGCGCCGTACGACCTGGTGAAGACCATGCGCGCCTCGATCCTCGTGCTCGGTCCGCTCGTTGCGCGCTGTGGCGAGGCGCGCGTGTCCCTCCCGGGAGGTTGCGCCATCGGGACGCGCCCGGTGGACCTGCACCTCAAGGGACTGGAGGCGCTCGGCGCCGAGATCTCGGTTGAGCAGGGCTACATTTCGGCGAGAGCAAAGCGGCTGAAAGGCGCCCGACTCGTGATGGACATGGTCACGGTCACCGGTACCGAGAACCTGATGATGGCGGCTTGCCTCGCCGAAGGCACCACGGTGATCGAGAATGCGGCGCGCGAGCCCGAGGTGGTCGACCTCGCCCAGTGCCTGACGGCGATGGGCGCGCGGATCAAAGGTGCGGGCAGCGCCGTGATCGCGATCGAGGGAGCGGCGCGGCTGCGCGGCGCGAGCCACCGCATTATGGCCGACCGCATCGAGACGGGGACCTTCCTCGCGGCTGCGGCCGCCACCGGGGGCAGCGTCACCTTGAACGGCGCCAGCCCGGGCACTCTCGAAGCGGTGCTCGAGAAGCTGCGCGAATCGGGAGCCGAGGTACGCGCCGAAAACGGAACGATCTCGCTCGCCATGCGCGGCCGCCCACGGGGCGTCAACGTCCGCACCGCACCGTATCCCGCGTTCCCGACCGACATGCAGGCCCAGCTGATGGCGCTCGACACCATCGCCGAAGGCACCGCCGTGATCACGGAGACGATCTTCGAGAACCGCTTCATGCATGCCCTGGAGATGCAGCGCCTGGGCGCTGACATCGAGATCTCAGGCAATACGGCGGTGGTCCACGGCGTTTCCCGGCTGCAGGCGGCGAACGTCATGGCAACGGACCTGCGCGCCTCGGCGAGCCTGGTCATCGCCGGGCTGGTCGCCGAGGGCGAGACGCGCATCGATCGCATCTACCACCTCGACCGCGGCTACGAATGCATCGAGGAGAAGCTGGCGCAATTGGGCGCGCGCATAAGGCGCGTGACCTGAGGTCCCTGAAGTACGGGGTTTTCGCCGGTCTTTGCGGTAAAATCAACGATTTACCCGAGCCCGCCCTGCCGTGATCACGCTCGCGCTTTCGAAAGGCCGCATCTTCAACGAGACGCTGCCGCTGCTCGCCAAGGCGGGCATCCGCGCGCTCGACGATCCCGAGGGCTCGCGCAAGCTCGTGCTGCGCACGAGCCGTCGCGATCTGCGGCTGCTGATCGTGCGCGCGTCGGATGTCCCGACCTACGTCCAGTACGGCGCCGCGGAGCTCGGCGTCGCTGGCAAAGACGTGCTGCTTGAGCACAGCGGCGACGGGCTGTACCAGCCGCTCGACCTCGGCATCGCGGCGTGCCGCATGGTCGTCGCCGTGCCCGAAGGCTTCGACTACGCGGGCGCGGTGCGCCGCGGCGCCCGCCTGCGCGTCGCGACCAAGTACATGCAGACGGCGCGCGAGCACTTCTCGGCGAAGGGCGTGCACGTCGACCTCATCAGGCTGTACGGCTCGATGGAGCTTGCCCCACTGCTGGGCCTCGCCGACGCCGTCGTCGACTTGGTTGCGACCGGCAATACGCTGCGCGCGAACCGCCTGCGCGTCGTCGAGGAGATCCGGCCGATCAGCGCGCGCCTGATCGTCAACCAGGCCGCGCTCAAGCTGAAGCGCGACGCAGTCCAGCCGCTGCTCGACACTTTCGCAAAGGCGGTCGGCAACGATGCCTGAGATCGCGCGTCTGTCCACGGCGCAGCCCGATTTCGCCGAGCGGCTAAAGGCGCTGACTTCTTTTGAGTCGACCTTGGACGAGGAGGTCGGTCGCCGGGTCCGCGAGATTCTCGCCGACGTTCGCTCGCGCGGGGACGCCGCCGTACTGGAGCACACCAAAAAATACGACGAGCTGAGCGCAGCGAGCGTCGCCGGCCTCGAGCTGGCGCGTGCAACGCTGAAGAGCGCGCTCGCGGGGCTTCCGCGTGCGCAGCGCGACGCGCTGGCGCAAGCCGCGGCGCGCATTCGCAAGTATCATCAAAAGCAGCTCGCGAAATCGTGGCAATATGCCGAGCCCGACGGGACGGTGCTCGGTCAGCGGGTCACGCCGCTCGACCGCGTCGGGCTGTACGTGCCCGGAGGCAAGGCGGCGTATCCGTCGTCGGTGCTGATGACCGCGATCCCGGCGAAGATCGCCGGAGTGCGCGAACTGGTCATGTGCGTGCCCGCGCCGCGCGGCGAGCGCAATGCGCTGGTGCTCGCGGCGGCCGCGATCGGCGGCGTCGACCGGGTGTTCACCATCGGCGGAGCGCAAGCCGTGGGAGCGCTCGCCTACGGCACGCAGACCGTTCCGCGGGTCGACAAGATCGTGGGTCCGGGAAACGCCTACGTCACCGAGGCGAAGCGCCAGGTATTCGGGACGGTCGGAATCGACATGATTTCCGGCCCGACCGAGATCCTGGTGATCTGCGACGGCAAGACCCATCCGGACTGGATCGCGATGGACCTTTTCTCCCAGGCCGAGCACGCCGAGACCTCGCAGGCGGTGCTCATCTCGCCGGACCTGGAATTCATCGAGCGGGTGCGGAGCAGCATCATGCGCCTGCTCGGGGAGATGCCGCGCCGGGACATCATCGGCGCATCGCTCGCGAGGCGAGGCGCGCTCATCCACGCGAAGAGCCTCGGCGAGGCTTGCGAGCTCGCCAACCGCATCGCGCCCGAGCACCTGGAGCTTTCGGTCGTCGACCCGAAGAAGTGGCTGGCAAAAATCCGCCACGCCGGCGCGATCTTCCTGGGGAAGTACACCTCCGAAGCGCTCGGCGACTACTGCGCGGGGCCGAACCACGTGCTCCCGACTGCGCGCACGGCGCGCTTTTCCTCGCCGCTCGGCGTCTACGATTTCCAGAAGCGCTCGAGCGTAATTGCGGTCTCGCCCAAGGGCGCGCGAAAGCTCGGCCGGATCGCGGCGACGCTCGCCGAAGGCGAAGGTTTGCAGGCGCACGCGCGCGCGGCCGAGTTGAGGCTGCAAGGCAAGAGCAAGGCCGCACGGTGAGCGCCGGACCCGAGCAAATCGTCCGCGACGAAGTACGCGCGATGAGCGCGTACGCCGTCGCCAGGGCCGACGGGCTGGTGAAGCTCGACGCGATGGAAAACCCCTACGGGTTGCCGGGGGGGCTGCAGCGCGAGATCGCTGAAGCCGTGTCGCGCGTGGCGGTCAACCGCTACCCCGACCCGACCGCGCCGGCTCTGGTGCGGCGCCTTCGCGAGACCATGGGCATCCCGGCCGGATTCGATGTCCTTCTGGGCAACGGCTCGGACGAGATCATCCACATCGTGATCCAGGCCGTCGCGCGCCCGGGCGCGGTCGTCCTGGCGCCGCGCCCGAGCTTCGTGATGTTCAGCGCCTACGCCGGCCTCGCTAGGCTCGAGTACGTCGGCGTGCTGCTGCGACCGGATTTCACGCTCGACACGCAGGCGTTTCTCGAGGCCATGGAGCGGCACCGGCCCGCCGTGGTGTTCATCGCCTACCCGAACAACCCGAGCGGAAACCTCTTCGACGAGAAGGCGATCGCGCGCATCATCGCGGCCGCTCCCGGCCTGGTCGTGATCGACGAGGCGTACCACGCCTTTGCGCGCAAGACGTTCATGTCGCGCCTTCCAGAGTTCCCTAACCTCATCGTCATGCGCACCCTGTCGAAGCTCGGCCTTGCCGGGATACGGCTGGGTTACGCGGCAGGCCGGCCGGAGTGGATCCGCGAGTTCGACAAGGTGCGCTCGCCGTACAACGTCAACTCGCTAACGCATGTCGTCGCCGAGCGCATGCTGGCGCACCACGATGTGCTCGATTCGCAGGCCAGGAGCGTCGTCGCCGAGCGGCAGCGGCTCGACGCCGAGCTGCGCAGGCTTCCCGGGATCACGGTCTTCTCGAGCGACGCCAATTTCATCCTGGTGCGCGTCCGCGACGCGGCGGCGGTGTTCGAGGGCATGCGGCGTCGCGGAGTGCTGGTCAAGAACCTGGATGCCGGGGTTCCGCTGCTCGAGGGCTGTGTGCGCCTCACCATCGGGACGCCGGAGGAGAACGTGCGCTGCCTCGCCGCGTTCTCGCAATCGCTCACCGAGCGCTGATTTCGTGTAGGCTAGCTACCTGAAGCTCGCCGCAATGCCCACGCGCGCCGCCAAAGCAGACCGCAGGACCGCCGAAACGCAGATAGCGCTGACCGTCAACGTCGACGGCAGCGGCCGCGCGGCCCTCGCCACAGGCATCCCTTTCCTCGATCACATGCTCGACCAGGTCGCGCGGCACGGCATGCTCGATCTGGATATCCAGGCGAAGGGCGACCTGCACGTCGACGCCCACCACACGGTGGAGGACATCGGCATCACCTTGGGCCAGGCCGTGGCCCGCGCCGTCGGCGACAAGAAGGGCATCCGGCGCTACGGGCACGCGTACGTGCCGCTCGACGAGGCGCTGTCGCGCGTGGTGATCGATTTCTCCGGGCGCCCCGGGCTTGAATACCACGTGCAGTTCAAGCGCGCGTTGATCGGCGAATTCGACGTCGACCTGGTGCACGAGTTCTTCCAGGGATTCGCCAACCACGCGCAGGTGACGATGCACATCGACAACCTGCGTGGTGACAACGCGCACCACCAGTGCGAAACCATGTTCAAGGCGTTCGCGCGCGCGCTGCGCATGGCGCTCGAGCCCGACCTGCGCGCCGCCGACACGATTCCCTCCACCAAGGGGACCCTCTAGGCGTCTGTCCGACCCGCGATGCGCGTCGCCGTCGTCGACTACGGAATGGGCAACCTGCGCTCGGTCTCCAAGGCGGTGGAGCACGTCGCGCCCAAGGCGCGCGTGGAGATCACGTCCGATCCCGCGCGCGTTGCCGAGGCGGACCGGGTGGTTTTCCCGGGCCAGGGGGCGATGCCCGAGTGCATGCGGGAGATGGACTCGCGGGGCCTGCGCCCCGCCGTGTTGGCGACCGCACGCACCCGGCCCTTTCTCGGGATATGCATCGGGCTCCAGATGCTGTTCGAGCGCAGCGACGAGGGCGGGGTGGACGGACTCGGGCTGCTCTCGGGGACCGTTCGCAGGTTTCCAGATTCGGCGATGGTCGACTCCGAGGGACGCAAGCTCAAGGTGCCCCACATGGGCTGGAACCAGGTGAAGCAGGCCAGGGCGCACCCCGTGTGGTCGGGCATAGACGATCTGAGCCGGTTCTATTTCGTTCACAGCTATTTCCCGCAGACGGGGGACGGCGCCCTGGTCGGAGGTACCACCGAGTACGGCGTCCCCTTTACCTGCGCCGTGGCTCGGGATAATATTTTCGCGGTACAGTTCCACCCAGAAAAAAGCAACTCAGCAGGCCTCCGGCTCCTCGCCAACTTCCTCAACTGGAATCCCTGAACACGCCCACCGCCTGTCCCGGGCTGCCCGGGACCACGCTTTTCCCGACGCGATGCTGATCATCCCTGCGCTAGACATCAAGGACGGACACTGCGTCCGCCTGAAACAGGGAAAGATGAGCGAGGCGACCGTGTATTCGGAAGACCCGGTCGCCATGGCGAAGCACTGGAAGGCCCAAGGCGCGCGCCGCCTCCACGTCGTCGACCTGAACGGCGCCGCCGCCGGGAAGCCGAAGAACGAGGCCATCATCCGCGCGATCCTGGAGGAGCTCCGCGGCTCGGTGCCAGTCCAGCTGGGCGGCGGGATCCGCGACCTGGATACGATCGAGCGCTACCTCGATCTCGGCGCGGCCTACATCATCATCGGCACCGCGGCGGTGAAGAACCCCGGATTCCTGCAGGATGCGAGCACCGCGTTCTCCGGCCACATCATCGTGGCGCTCGACGCCAAGGACGGCAAGGTGGCCGTCGAGGGCTGGTCGAAGATGACCGGCCACGACGTCGTCGACCTCGCGAAGAAGTTCCAGGATTACGGCGTCGAGGCTGTCATCTACACCGACATCGGCCGCGACGGCATGCTTACCGGGGTGAACGTCGATGCCACGGTAAAGCTCGCGAAAGAGCTGCGCGTTCCGGTGATCGCGAGCGGCGGGCTGACCAGCCTCGAGGACATCAAGACCCTGTGCAAGATCGAGGCGGAGGGCATCAACGCAGTGATCACCGGTCGCGCGATCTATCAGGGCACGCTCGATTTCAAGAAGGCGCAAGCCGAGGCTGACAAGCTGGGTAAGAGCAAGGACTGATTGGCTCGCCGATGGCTCTTGCCAAGCGCATCATCCCTTGCCTGGATGTTGACCGCGGGCGCGTCGTCAAGGGCGTCAACTTTGTCGGCCTGCGCGACGCGGGCGACCCGGTCGAGATTGCGCGCCGCTACAACGAGCAGGGCGCGGACGAGCTGACCTTTCTCGACATTACGGCGAGCTCCGACGAGCGCGACCTGATCCTCCCCATCGTCGAGAGCGTCGCGGCGCAGGTGTTCATTCCGCTCACGGTGGGAGGCGGCGTGCGCAAGGTCGAGGACGTGAGGCGCCTGCTCAACGCGGGGGCCGACAAGGTATCGATCAACACTGCCGCCGTGCAGAACCCACGGCTCGTCGCCGACGCGGCGGGTCGTTACGGATCGCAGTGCATCGTCGTCGCCATCGACGCCAAGCGCGCGCGAGCGCGCTGGGAAGTGTTTACCCACGGCGGGCGCCGCGCGACGGGTTTGGACGCGGTCGAGTGGGCGCGTAAAATGCAGGGGCTGGGCGCGGGAGAGATCCTGCTCACCAGCATGGACCGCGACGGCACGCGCGCTGGATTCGACCTCGAGCTCACCCGCGCCGTCGCCGACGCCGTGGACGTGCCCGTGATCGCAAGCGGTGGAGTGGGCGCCTTGGAGCACCTCGCCCAGGGCGTCCTGCAAGGACGCGCGGATGCGGTGCTCGCCGCGAGTATCTTTCATTTCGGCGAGTTTACGGTCGCTCAGGCGAAGGAATTCATGACGAAGCGCGGGATCGAGATGAGGCTTTGAAGCGGTGGCGACGATGGAGAGCTGGCTGGACAAGGTGAAGTGGGACGAGCAGGGCCTGGTGCCCGCGATCGCCCAGGAAATGTCGACGAACGACGTGCTGACGCTCGCATGGATGAACCGCGAGTCGCTCGAAAGGACCGTGGCGACCGGCGAGGCGCACTACTGGTCGCGCTCGCGCGGGCGTCTCTGGAAAAAGGGCGAGCAGTCGGGAAACGTCCAGACCGTGCACGAGATCCGCCTGGACTGCGACGAGGACGTGGTTCTGCTCAAGGTCGAGCAGGGCGGTGGAATCGCGTGTCACACGGGCCGGCACAGCTGCTTCTTCCAGAAGCTGGAGAATGGGCGCTGGGTGGCGGTCGACCCGGTGATAAGGGATCCCAAGGAAATGTACGGGCGATGAGCGACATACTCAAACGTCTCGCGGATGTGGTCGAATCGCGCAAATCGGGCGACCCGGAAAAATCCTACGTGTCGCGCCTCTTCGCGCGCGGCCCCGACGCGATCCTGAAAAAGGTCGGGGAGGAGGCGACCGAGACCGTCATGGCCGCCAAGGACGGCGACCGCCTGCGCATCGTCGGCGAGACCGCCGACCTGTGGTTCCACTGCCTCATCATGCTGGCGCAGTTCGGGCTGCGACCGGAGGACGTGCTCGCCGAGCTGCGCCGCCGCGAGGGCATATCCGGCATCGACGAGAAGGCTGCGCGCTCGAACAAGCAGCGCGACAAGGCGGAGCGCAAGTAGATGGCCGCGGCCGATTGCCTCTTTTGCCGGATCGTCCGCGGCGAGATACCCAGCCGGAAAGTCTACGAGGACGCTGACATGCTGGCGTTCAACGACATCCATCCGCTCGCGCCGGTGCACTTCATGATCATCCCCAAGCAGCACATCGCGTCGCTCGCCGACGTCGACGCGAGCCACCAGGGGATCCTCGGCCAGATCCTCGCTGCCGCGCCGCGCCTTGCGCGCGAGCAGGGCTCGACCGAGGGCTTCCGGGTGATCATCAACACGGGACGTGTGGGCCGGCAGGAGGTGTATCATTTGCACGTCCATGTCATCGGCGGCCCCGAGCCTTTGGGTCCGATGCTGAAACGCAATTGAAAGGGTAACGTCATGGGTACTTGGAGCATTTGGCACTGGCTGGTGGTGCTGTTGATCGTCTTGCTCGTTTTCGGCACGAAGAAGCTCCGCAACATCGGCGCCGACCTCGGGGGCGCCGTGCGCGGGTTCAAGGACGGCGTGAAGGATTCGGCCGACAAGGCCTCGAATGGTGGAGCGGCCCAATCCCAGCTGAGCGGGCGCACCATCGAAGGTGAAGTGAAGGACAAGGCCAAGACCTGAGGGTCTGCAGCCTCACCCGGATGCCGGGCCCGCCGTCCCGGCTGGAACGATTCCAACCAACGTGTTCGACGTCGGATTCTCCGAGCTGATGGTGATCGCCGTAGTGGCGCTCATCGTGATCGGCCCTGAGCGGCTGCCGCGGGTGGCGCGCACCCTGGGACATCTGTTCGGCCGCCTCCAGCGCTATGTGAACGACGTCAAGGCCGACATCAACCGCGAAATCGAGCTCGAAGAGTTGCGCAAGTTCAAGACGACGTTCGAGGACGCCGCGCGCGGATTCGAGACCAGCGTCAACGGCACGGTCAACTCGGTGCAGACCGAAGTCAACAAAACCGAGAGCGAGCTGAACGCCCTTGCGCAAGGCGCCGAGCCGCCGGCGGCGCCGCAGGGTGAGACGGGAACGGAGCCGAAGGGCGACGCTTCCACGCGTCCCGAAAAGACGACCGCCTGACCGGCCTGCGAATGACCACGCAGGACACCTTCATCTCGCACCTGGTCGAGCTGCGCGACCGGCTCCTTCGGGCGATTCTCGCGGTGATCGTGGTGTTCCTGTGCCTGTTCCCCTGGGCCAGGGATCTCTACGCGCTGCTCGCCAAGCCGCTGATCGCCGCCTTGCCGGTGGGTGGGCAGATGATCGCCACCGACGTGGTCGGTGTGTTCCTGGTACCGGTGAAGGTCGCCTTCCTGGTCGCCTTCGTCATCGCGCTGCCCTACGTTCTTTACCAGGTCTGGGCGTTCGTCGCGCCCGGCCTGTACATCCACGAGAAGCGCCTGGTGGGTCCGCTGGTGGTCGCGAGCTCGCTGCTGTTCGTCTTGGGAATGTCGTTTGCGTACTTCCTCGTATTTCCCGTCGTCTTCAAGTTCATGGCGTCGATGGCGCCCGAAGGCGTCGCCTGGATGACCGACATCGACAAGTACCTGTCCTTCGTGCTCACCACCTTCGTCGCCTTCGGCGTGACCTTCGAGGTGCCGGTGGCGGTTATCGTGCTGGTGCGCGCCGGCGTCGTGTCGGTGGAAAAGCTCAAGGAGATCCGGCCCTACGTGATCGTCGGGGCCTTCGTGATCGGCGCGGTATTCACGCCGCCTGACGTGATCTCGCAGGTGATGCTCGCCCTGCCCCTGTGGTTCCTCTATGAGCTCGGCATCGTGGCGGCGCGCCTCATCGGGCGCTCACCGGTGGCGTCCCAGGAGGCGCAGGGGGGCGAGCGGGCCGAGACCGGTCAGAAATAGTCGCGCAGGCTAGCGGCGGCGGCGTTGCTGCGTCGGCCGCTTGCCCACGGCCACCTGGACCTCGACGTCCTTGTTGTCCCGCTTGAAGCGAATCGAAGCCGGCTTGCCGGGTACGAGTGCCGCCACCAGATTCAACATCGAGTTCGGATCCTTCACCGCCCGTCCCTCGATCGTGATCAGGATATCCCCGGGCTTCAAGCCGGCCTTCTCCGCGGGGCCGCCTCGCAGCACGCCCGCAATCAAGACCCCGTTGGTCGAGGACAGCCGGAACGAATCGGCTATCTCTGGCGTGATCTCCTGGGCCTCCACCCCGATCCAGCCGCGGGTGACGCTGCCAGTCTCGATGATCTGCTCCATGACCTGCTTGGCGCTGGACGCGGGGATCGCAAAGCCGATGCCGAGCGAGCCGCCCGAGCGCGAGTAGATCGCGGTGTTGATGCCGACGAGGTTCCCCGCGGTATCGATGAGTGCCCCGCCCGAGTTGCCGGGGTTGATCGCCGCGTCGGTCTGGATGAAATTCTCGAAAGTGTTGATGCCGAGCTGGCTGCGGCCCAGCGCCGAAACGATCCCCATGGTCACGGTCTGTCCGACGCCGAAGGGATTGCCGATGGCGAGCACCACGTCGCCGACGCGCAGCGAGTCGGCGTCGCCGAAGGTGATCGCCGGAACCGGACCGCCCTCGACCTGCAGCACCGCGATATCGGTCTCGGGATCCGAGCCCACCGCCCGCGCCTTGAGTTTCTTGCCGTCCGCCAGCGCGACCTCGATCTCGTCCGCGGCCTCGACGACGTGATGGTTGGTGAGGATGTAGCCCTTGGAGCTGACGATCACGCCCGAGCCCAGGCTCGCGGCGCGTTGCGGCTCCTCTTCGAGGCGGTCGCCGAAGAAATGCCTGAACAGGGGATCGTCGAGAAAGGGATGGCGCTGCGCCTTGATCTCCTTGCTCGTGAAGATGTTGACGACCGCAGGTACGGCCCTTTTCACCGCGTCGCTGTACGACGTGGCGCGCGCGGGAAGCACTGCCGAAGAAGTGGCCTGGCGCAGCTCGACCACCTGCGGCCCGGCCGAAGTGCGCCCGAGCCATTCGGGCTTCAGCGTGGTGACGACGAACAGCGCCCCGACCGCGATGGTCGCCGCTTGGGCGAAGATGAGCCATAGATTGCGCATGAGCGTGCAAAAACCGTGCTTCGGAAAATCGTGACGACTGACGTCCGCGGCGGCCGGTCGGCGGAATGCGTGGCGGTAACCTGGACTCCCTGTAGCCGCGATTATTGCGCAAAACGCCGCATGACGCCCGCATGCGCTGGGCGGGGTCCTGAATTCGTATATAGAATCAATTAGTTGGCGTCAAAAATTTGGCCAGCCGTCATGCTTTCTGTATAATGCGCTCCTCCCGATAATGTCCTCTCCAGCAAGGATTTTTCCATGAAAGACAACGCGGAATTCAACCGCGGCCGCCGCACGCTCGTCATCGCGAGCGCCTGCGCAGGGGGCGCGGCAGCCGTCGCGACCGCAGTACCTTTCGCCGCCTCGATGCTGCCTTCGGATCGCGCCAGGGCGCTGGGCGCGCCGGTCGAAGCCGACATCAGCCAGCTCGCTCTCGGCGACAAAATGACTGTCGAGTGGCGCGGCCAGCCGGTGTGGATCCTTCACCGCAGCCCGGAGATGCTCGAGGGTGTGAAAAAGGACGACGACAAGGTCGCCGATCCGAACAGCGAGCGCAAGAAGGACGAGCTGACTCCTGAGTACGCGCGCAACGAGTACCGCTCGATCAAGCCGGAGTACCTCGTCGTGGTGGGCATTTGCACTCACCTCGGCTGCTCGCCCCAGGACCGCCTGAAGTCGGGTCCGGAGCCTTTCGCGAGCGACTGGGAAGGCGGGTTCTACTGTCCCTGCCACGGGTCCCTGTTCGACCTCGCGGGACGCGTGTACAAGAACAAGCCCGCTCCGGACAACCTCAGAGTGCCTCCGTATACGTTCCTGTCCGAGAACAAGATTCTCATCGGCGAAGACAAGAAGGGAGCCTAACCATGGCCGCCGCCGAAAAGCAGCCGGTCACCGAGGCGGGTCCGTTCAACGGCCTGCTCACTTGGATCGATCAGCGCTTCCCGCTGATGGATCTCTGGTATTCGCACCTTGCGAAGTACCACGCGCCGAAGAACTTCAACTTCTGGTACTACTTCGGCTCGCTCGCCCTGTTCGTGCTGGTGCTGCAGATCGTCACCGGCATCTTCCTCACGATGAACTACAAGCCGGACGCAGCGCAGGCGTTCGCCTCGGTCGAGTACATCATGCGCGAAGTGCCCTGGGGCTGGTGGATCCGCTACATGCACTCGACCGGCGCCTCCTTCTTTTTCATCTGCGTCTACCTCCACATGTTCCGCGGCCTGCTGTACGGCTCGTATCGTAAGCCGCGCGAGCTGCTGTGGATCTTCGGCATGCTGATCTTCCTTTGCCTGATGGCCGAGGCGTTCTTCGGCTACCTCCTTCCCTGGGGACAGATGTCCTACTGGGGCGCGCAGGTGATCGTCAACCTGTTCGGCGCGATTCCCTTCATCGGGCCCGATCTCGCGATCTGGATCCGCGGCGACTACGTGGTGTCCGACGCGACGCTCAACCGCTTCTTCGCGTTCCACGTGATCGCGGTGCCGCTCGTTCTGCTCGCTCTGGTCGCGGCGCACCTGCTCGCGTTGCACGAGGTCGGCTCCAACAATCCCGACGGCTGCGAGATCAAGAACGTCAAGGATCCCAAGACCGGCATTCCCATCGACAGTGTTCCCTTCCATCCCTACTACACGGTGAAGGACACCTTCGGCGTCACGGTATTCCTCGTCATCTTCTTCCTCGTCGTGTTCTTCGCCCCGGAGATGGGCGGATATTTCCTCGAGGCGAACAACTTCATCGCGGCCGACCCGCTCAAGACGCCGCTGCATATCGCGCCCGTCTGGTACTTCACTCCGTACTACTCGATCCTGCGCGCGACCACCGACGAGTTCGTGCTCTGGGTTCTCACGCCTGGCGTCATTGCCTTCGCGGCCCTGATAATCTGGAGCGTCAAGAACACGGTAGCGAGGGCCACCGTTGGCGGCATCGCGGTCGTGGTGCTCATCGGGTTCTTCACGCTCGATGCCAAGGTGTGGGGCGTGGTGCTCATGGGCGTTTCGGTCATGATCTTCTTTCTGCTGCCCTGGCTGGATCGCTCCCCGGTCAAGTCGATCCGCTACAAGGGGCCCATCACCAAGGCGGCGATCGCCGTGTTCGTCGTGGCGTTCTTCGTGCTCGGCTACCTCGGAACGCAGGCCGTCACCAGCGGGCGGACGGTCGCGGCGCAGATCGGCACGACCTTCTACTTCCTGTTCTTCTTCCTCATGCCGTGGTGGTCGAAGATGGACAGGTGCAAACCCGAACCCGAGAGGGTGACCGGCAAATGAGAGTCCTCGTCCTGCTTCTCGCGCTCGCCGCGCCGCTCGCGTTCGCGGCGGAAGAGTCCGTCAGGCTCGACGCCGCCCCCATCGACCCGCGCGACGTGGCGAGCCTCCAGGCGGGAGCACGCACCTTCGTCAACTACTGCTTGAACTGCCACTCGGCGGGGATGATGCGCTATCACAAGCTGCTCGAGCTCGGCATCAGCGAGCAGCAGATCAAGGACAACCTGCTGTTCACCGGCGAGAAGGTCGGTGACCTGATGAACGTCGCGCTGACCAAGAAGGACGCCAAGGAATGGCTGGGTACCGTGCCCCCGGACCTGTCGGTGATCGCGCGCGCCAGGGGGCCGGACTGGCTGTATACGTACCTGCGCAGCTTCTATCGCGACGCCGAGTCCGCTACGGGCTGGAACAACATGGTGTACGAGCGCGTGGCGATGCCTCATGTCCTGTGGACCCTATCGGGCCAGCAGGAGCTGGTGCCGCAGAGATTCAAGACTCTGGAGCAGGCGGAGGCGATCGCCAGGCAGCAGAAAGGCGCCTGGAAGATCGACGAGCTCACCCCGGAGCAGGCAGGCAAGGACGGGGACCGGTTTGTCCTGAAGACCCTGAGGACGAGAACGGCGGGATCGCTGTCGCAGCTCGAGTACGACCTGCTGGTCCGGGACCTGGTGAACTACATGACATGGATGTCCGAGCCGAATCAGCTGGAGCGCAAGCAGACCGGGTACGTGGTGATGCTGGTACTGCTGGTGCTGCTCGTATTCGCGTATCTCCTTTACAAGGAATTCTGGAAGGACGTGCACTGAAACAAATGCCGTCTACGGGCGCGGGCGCTGTGCGCCCGCGCCTTTTTCATCTGGGAGTCCGAACTCAGGTAAGCCAACATGATGAACCTCTACTCAGGCACCACCGACCCATTCTCGCAGCGCTGCCGCATCGTGCTCTACGAGAAGGGCATGGATTTTCAGATCATCGATGTCGACATGTACAACAAGCCCGAGGACATCGCGGTGATGAATCCCTACAACCGGCTGCCTGTGCTGGTCGAGCGCGACCTGATCCTGTACGAGGCCAACATCATCAACGAGTACATCGACGAGCGCTTTCCACACCCGCAGCTCATGCCGGCGGACCCGGTGATGCGCGCCCGCGCGCGCCTGTTCCTGTTCCAGTTCGAAAAGGAGCTTTTCGATCACATCGAGACCCTCGAGAACGGCAACCAGAAGCAGCAGGACCGCGCGCGCCAGCACGTCGCCGACCAGCTCACCCAGATGGCGCCGGTGTTCACCAAGCAGAAGTACATGCTGGGCGACGAATTCTCGATGCTCGACGTCGCCATCAGCCCGCTGCTGTGGCGCCTCGACTACTATGGGATATCGCTGCCGAAGGCGGGGGCTCCGCTGATGAAGTACGCCGAGCGGCTGTTCTCGCGCCCGGCGTTCATCGAGGCGCTGACACCCTCGGAAAAAGTGATGCGCAAATGAGCGCTGTGGGCGAGCCCACGTCGACCAAGCCCTACCTGCTGCGCGCCGTGTACGAATGGTGCGTCGACAACGGCTACACCCCGCAGATCTCGGTCGCGGTCGACGCCCAGACGCGGGTGCCCACGGAGCACGTGCGCGACGGCGAGATCGTCCTCAACATCGGGCCGCTGGCGGCCAGCCGCCTGAAAATGGGCAATGAGCTCATCGAGTGCTCCGCGCGGTTCTCCGGCGCGGCGAAGGAGCTCGTCATTCCCGTCGCCGCCGTTACCGCGATCTTCGCGCGCGAGACCGGGCAGGGCATGTCGTTCGGGAGCGAGAAAGGGAAGGGCGCGGAGACCGAAGTCGCCGCGGCGGCGCCCGATCCCAAGGACCCCCCGAAAACGGGCGGCAAACCCGTGCTGAAGCGCATCAAGTAGCCTCCGGGCCAGCCGTATAATTGCCCCCGGGCGCCGGGTTAGCTCAGTTGGTAGAGCAGCTGATTTGTAATCAGTTGGTCGGGGGTTCGACTCCTCTACCCGGCACCACTTCCCGCGCAAATACAGGTACCCCTGCAGTAGTACTAGAATAGTCCGCACAGGGTCTCCCGGACATGCGCCGACCTCCAAGAATCGCAGTGCTGATCGCCGTGCTCGCCGCCGCGGCGGTGTGGGTGGTGCTCGACCTGCGTCGCGCCCCGGATAGCGCAGCCAAGGCATCCGCGCAGTCCGCGACATCGGATTCGACGGCACCGGAAGCGAGGCAGGACCCCGCCATCCCCGCGCGCTCGACTCTCGGTCGGATCGCCTCGGATCCGTTCTCCGCGCACTCCTGGTTGCCGCGGTCCCGGCCTTCGGCTGCCACTGCGGCGCCGCCTCAGGCTCCGGTGGCGCCGCCGCTGCCTTTCCGTTTTGCCGGTCAGTTCTACCGCGACACGGCAGCCGAGGTCTATCTCGCAAAGGGCGAGGAAATCTTCCCGGTCAAGGAAGGCGACACTCTGGAAGGCCAGTACAAGATCGAGTCGGTGACTTCGAGCGAGGTGCGTTTCCTGCACCTGCCCTCGGGAACCAGCCAGACCATGCAATTCAGCGCGCTCAGGGAGCCGGACGCCGCGCCGCAGGCCGTGCCTGCGCGTGCCCAGGCTGCGGCGCCCGCCGTTCCCTCGGTAATCGCGGGTCTCGCTCCCGCGCCGTCGAGTCTCCCCGGTGCAGGCGGGGCTGCGCAGCTCAGGTGGGAGGGTCCTGCGAAAGCGCGCACCGGCACGAGCTTTGACGTCGCACTGCGCGTGACCTCGGGCGAGCAGATCCGCGCCGCCCCGATGCAGGTGCGCTTCGATCCCGCAGTCCTCGAGTCCGTATCGGTCCGCCCCGGTCGCTATTTCGCAGCCGAGCGTACCGGAAACTTCGGCTACCGCGTCAACCCCGAAGGATCGATTTTTATCGGCGTCTCGAACCAGAATCCCGCCTCCGCCTCCGACGCCGAGATGCTCGTGCTCACCTTCAAGCCCAAGCGCGCGGCGGCCTCCGCGGAAATCAGCGTGGCCTCGCTCAATCTGCAAGGCACGGCGGGGCGAACCATCGCCTACAACGGCGTCATGCCGTTCAGAACCACCATCGCGCCGTAGCCGGGCTGTTCCCGTGCGCTTTTCGAGAAGTACAAGAACACCAGGATGCCGAACGTGAGCCTGGGCGCCGCAGAGGTGGCGGCCGTGCTCGCCTACCTGGAATCTCGCGATGCCCCTGCGAGGGCGCAGACCAAGGAATCTGCCTCGGTTCGGTAGGTTCGGCCCCGCCTACTTCTTGCGCGGCTCCTGCAGGTCGCGAACCTCGGTGTTCATCTTCACGTCCTTGCGGCGGCGCTTGACGAGTAGCTTCCCGGTCTCGAAGTAGTCGCCTTTCACCGCGAGCTCGGCGGCCTGCTCCAGCTCGTCGGACCACTCGCCGAGCGAGTAACCGAACCACGGCGCCTCGGGCTTGAGCTTGGGCAGCCCCAACTCTTCCCAGATCGCCTTGGCGCGCTCCATGTATTCGCGTTTCGGCAGAGAAATCGGCGGGAAATCTTCCTTCATCGTCGCATCGATGAGGACGGATGCATCCTCTCCGCCGTTGCGCTTGCTTCTTGGGCCGTGCCCCTGGTCGCGGTGGTGCAATATCTGCAGGTCGAGCGCCGGGTTGGCGCGATACGACATAGCCCACAGCAGCGCATCCGCGTTGTCCGGGTCGATGTCCTCGTTTACCGCAACCACGTATTTCCCCGCCGCGCGGTTCCATGAGGCGGCGCCGTAGAGCGCGCGCCAGATCTCGGTGGGCGCGGTCTTTCGCTCCACCACGATCACCACCACCTTGCGCAGGTTGGTGAGCGGCTCGTGCATCGAGACGCGCTTCACGCCCTGGATGCCGAGCGTGCTGCGCAGGTGCTGCGTAAACAGCGGCTCGAGCGCCACGCGCTTGATCAGGCTCGACTCGCTCGGCGTCACCTGCGAGATGATCGAGGTGAGGATCGCGTCCTTGCGCCGGGTAATGCACGTGACTTCCATGAACGCGTTGTATTCCTGCAGGTTCACGTGGCCGTGCGATTCGCCGAACGGCGCCTCGGGCTCGAGATACTCGGTGTCGATGTAGCCCTCGATCACGATCTCGGCCTCCGCCGGGACCAGCAGGTCGACGGTCTTCGCCTTCACCACGTTGATCGGCGAACCGACGAGGCCGCCGGCGACGTGCAGTTCGTCGAGCGACTCGGGCACCTTCTGCGCCGAGGTGAACGCGACGCAGGGCGGCGCGCCGAGGATGACCGCGGCGGGCAGCTTCTTGCCGCGCGTCTTCATCTTCTCCCAGTGCGTGTAGATGCCCGGGCGCAGCTCGAGCGACGGATTCATGCCCAGGCGCCTTTGCGCCTTGACCTGCCCCCGGTAGATGCCCATGTTCTGCACGCCGCTGTCGGGGTCCTTGGTGATGTACTGCGAGAGCGTGGTGAATGGGGCGATATCCCAGCCCGGCGTCGAGATCGGAATGGGCAGCGAGTCCAGACCCTTGCCGGGCTCGTCGAGCTCGTCGCCCTCGACCACGATCTCGTGGCACGGCGCGCTCTCGACGATCCGCGGCGCGATCGGCTTCGCCATGGCACGCGTCCAGGTCTCGTTGATCTCCTCGAGCGGGCAGCCCATGCCGATGCGGTAGATCTCCCTGCTCGCGGCCAGCGCGCCGACGACGACGGGGATGTCGTACTTGCGCTTCTTGCTGTCGACGACGCGCCTGAAGAGGAAGGCCTTCCTGTCCGGCTCCTCGATGCCGCCGCGGAATTGCCAGCGCACCAGCGGGTGCATCTCGGTGTCCTTGTTGATAGGCCGGTCGACGATGACGAGCAGGCCGGCGCGCTCGAGCGCTACCAGATGCTCGTGCAGGTCGGGATAGCCGCGCGAAGGCGCCGCGCTCGCCGCGGGGGTTCTCTTCTCGGGTTTGGATTTCTTCGCCATGGTCCTTCGCTATCAGGGCCCGCAGTATATCAACGCGCAGAAGAAAACATCGCGACGCCGAGCCGCTCCGCCAGCGCCTGCAGCTCTTCGCGCACCGAGCTCGGAAGCGGGATGCCGTCGCGGCTGCGCGCCTTCAGGGTTCGCGCGCCGCGCTCGCCGGGCATGAGGATCTCGTCGGCGGCATCGACGCGGGGGAGGGCCTTCAGCGCTTTCACCAGACGTTCCACTTCGCGCCTGAAACGCTCCGGATCGCCGAACGGCGCGAGATCGATCGCCATGACGAAGCCGTTCTGGCGGTGCCGAGCGCCCTCGGGCGTGCCCTCGAGGGACTCGGCGAGCAGGGGGTTGGAAGCGATGAGGCTGGCGAGGCACTCGACCATGAACGACAGGCCCGAGCCCTTGGCGCCGCCCATGGGCAGGGGAGTCTGCGCTGCGTGGGGGTCCGTAGTCGGATTGCCTTTCGCGTCGAGCGCCCAGCCTTCGGGTATGGGCTTGCCCGCTTTCTTCGCCTGGTTCAGCTTGCCCATCGAGACCAGGCTGGTCGCCATGTCGAGCACCACGGGCTCGCCCCCGGGAACCGCGATCGAGATCGGGCTGGTGGACACGCCCGCGGCGCGCGAGCCGTGGTAGACCACGTTCGGCCAGGACCCCGCGAGCGCGATCCCGGCCATGCCCTCCTTTGCGATCTGCAGCGTGTAGTAGCCGAGTGCGGCAGTGTGCGTGGTCGCGCGCACCAAGGCTAGCCCGATACCCGCATCGCGTGCCTTGCGCACGGCCTCGGCGACGCCGCGCATCATCGCGACCGGACCTGCGGCGCGGTCGGCCTCGATGAGCACCGAAGCGGGCGTCTCGGTGCGGATGCGGATCGCGGGGCGGGGATTCATTTCGCCCCTTTCGATCAGCTCGACGTAGCGGGGAATGCGCGTCACTCCGTGCGTATCCACGCCGCGCAGGTTCGCCCAGACCAGGACTTCGGCGACGACCGCGGCGTCGGGCCTGGGCAGCCCGGCGCGCGCGAAGACTTCGGTCGCGAAGCGCGTGAGCGCAGCCGCGCTCACGGATCCGGGAGTGGTGCTCATGGGCTCAGGCCGTGGCCGGAAAGTGCTTGTCCAGCCAGTTGCGCACCAGGTTTACCACCAGCGTATTGCTTTCGGAGAACATGAAGTGGTCGACGTCGGCGATCAGGTGGAGGTCGGTGGGCTTGCCGGCCCGGGAGAACAGCTCGACCGACTGCTCGGTGGGCGTCACCGAGTCGCTCGCCGAGTGAAGCAGGAGCAGCGGCCGCGGCGCGATCCTTCCCACGACCTCGTTGGCGTTGAACCCGAACATGCTCTCGACGACCTCGAAAGGGAATTCCATGATCGAGCCCGGCGCGAGATTGCCGCGCAGGCGGGGCGGTATCGGCACGATGCCGTAGCGCGGCACCATCATCGGCTTGCCCGCGCGCCTGCGACGCTTGCCCTCCTTCATCATCGCCGAGAACTTCGCCCAGGCCCGGGGCGTGGCGTGCTGCCTGCGGAACTTCTTGGCGCCGTCGCCCCAGCCACCCGACGAGATGCAGGCTGCGAGCCTGCGGTCGACGCCCGCGGCGTAGACCGCGACCGCGGCGCCGAAGCTCTGGCCCACCACGCCGATGCGCCGGGGATCGATGTCCGCGCGACTCGCGAGGAAGGACAGCGCGTTCCGCGTGTCCTTCACCTGCTCCTGGCAGATGACGCGCCCGCGGTCGCCCTCGCTCTCGCCGCAGCCGCGGAAATCGAAGCGCAGCGCGGCGTAGCCCAGGCCGGTGAGCAGGGCGGCGACGGCCTTGCCGCCACCGCCGTCCTTGTTGCTGCCGAAGCCGTGCAGAACGAGAAAGGCCGCGTGCCGCGCGGCGCGCGGCTCGGGAAGGTGGAGAACGCCCGAAAGCCTGAGCTTGTCGGACACGAAACTGACGCGTTCTTCCATTTTTCGGTTCTCCTCGAGGCGCGGCGATTCGGCGAACGAATTATAATCGGCGAAAAAGGAGCCGCATGAGTCAGCAAGCGCACCGCGCGATCGACGTCCACTCGCACTACTTCCCCCAGAGCTTCCTCGACCTGATCGAAAAACACGGCCCCGGCCACGGCTTCGAGTACAAGCACGTCGAAGGCAAGGGCCCGCAGTTCAAGCAAGGCCATCTGGTGACCGGCCCAGTCGGGCCGAAATTCGTCGATCTTGACGCCCGCCTGCAGGCGATGGACGAGCAGGGCGTAGAGGCTCATGCGCTGTCCCTGTCGCAGCCCATGGTGTACTGGGCGAAAGGGGACCTGGCGCAGCGCGTGAGCGAAACCTACAACGACGCCCTTGCGCGCGCGCACGAGCGGCACCCGCGGAGGCTGGTCGGCCTGGCCACGCTGCCGATGCACGAGCCGACGCTTGCGCTGCGCGAAGTGGAGCGTGCCGCGAAGCTGCCGGGAGTGCGCGGCTTCTACATCGCGACCCAGGTGCTCGGCAAGGACCTCTCGGACGCGGCCTTCCTGCCTGTTTTCGAGCGCATCGAGGCAAGCGGCCTGCCGCTGTTCCTGCACCCGGTGGAGGTGATCGGCCACCAGCGGCTCGCCACCTACTACCTGACCAACCTGCTCGGCAATCCCTTCGAGTCGGGGATCGCCGCGGCCCACCTGATCTTCGGCGGGGTCCTCGACCGGCTCCCCGGGCTGGTCGTCTGCCTTCCGCACTCCGGAGGGGTGTTCCCTTGGCTGGTGGGCCGCCTCAACCGAGGGTGGGAGAAGCGCGCCGACCTGAAGCACATCAAGCAGGCGCCCATGGAGTACCTGCGGCGCTTCTACTACGACACCGTCGGCTACTCGGAGCACGTCCTCCAGTACCTGGTCGAGGTGATCGGCGCGGACCGCGTGCTCATGGGCAGCGACTACTGCTTTCCCATCGCCTACGAGAAGCCGGTGGAGGTCGTGACGGCGCACCCGCGCCTCGACGCGGAGCAGAAGAGGAAGATCGTCGACGACAACGCCCGCAGGCTGCTCAAGCTCTAGGCGGCCGAATCTGCGAGAATGAACACCGGCCCGGAATGGAAGCCGGGCCGCCTGCGTTAACCCATCGGCCGCAGGACAGGCTTGCGGATCATCCGGCCCGAACAGGGCCTTTCAAGGAGGTATCAAAACATGAAGAAACTGGGAGTATTCCTGGCCGCGAGCCTGCTGCTCGCGAGCACGGTCGCCACTGCGCAGACGCCGATGCGCATACGGGGCATCGTCACGAGTCTCGACGGCGATGTGCTTTCGGTCAAGACGCGCGACGGCAAGGACGTCAAGATCAACCTAGCGCCGAATTACGGCGTGGCTGCCGCCAAGGCGGTCACCCTGGCCGACTTCGGCCCAGGCGCCTATGTGGGCTCCACCGCGAAGAAGAACGCGGCTGGCCAACTGGTGGCAAGCGAGGTGCACAGGCTGCCTCCCCAGGCGCCCGCGGGCCACACGCCCTGGGACACGTCTCCCGGCGACACCATGACCAACGCCAACGTCGCGAAGGTCGTCAAGGCCGCCAGCGGCAATGAACTGACGCTCGAGTACAAGGGCGGATCTCAAACGATCCTGGTGCCGGACGGCACACCCATCGTCGATTTCGTTCCCGGCGACAAGTCGCTCCTGGTTCCGGGGGCAACCGTATTCGTCGGGGCGCAAGTTGCCGCGGACGGCAGGATCTCGGCGGGTCGCGTCGCCGTCAGCAAGGACGGAGTCAAGCCGCCCCAGTAGGCGCCCGGCCGCGCACTCCGCCCGAAGCGCAGCACGCATGGCAAAGTTCGCCGCGCTGCGGGTGGAGGAAAAGCCGAGCGCCGTTCTGCTGGCGACGCTCGACCGCCCCGAGGTCGCCAACGCCTTCGATACCAGAACGGCGCTCGACCTGTGTGAACTTTTCGAGCCCTTCCGGGCCGAACACCGGTACCGCTGTGTGGTCGTCACGGGAGCCGGCGACAAGGCGTTTTGCGCCGGCGCCGATCTCAAGGAGCGCAACACGCTCAGCGACGAGGAGTGGCGCTCGCAGCACGAGACCTTCGAGCGCATGTTTCGCGCCGTGCGCGATTGCCCGATCCCCGTGATCGCCGCCGTGAACGGCGCCGCCTATGCCGGCGGATTGGAGCTCCTTCTGCACTGCGATTTTGCCTACGCATCCACTGCCGCGAAGTTTGCCCTCACCGAAGTCTCCCTCGGGATCATGCCGGGCGGCGGTGGCACCCAGACGCTGCCGCGTGTCGTCGGCGAGCGACGTGCGAAGGAATTGATCCTCGCGGCTCGGCCATTTTCAGCGGAGCAGGCGCTCACTTGGGGCGTGGTAAACAGGCTCTGCCCGCCGGGCGGGGTCGTTGCGGAAGCGCTCGAGACGGCCGAGCGAATCGCCGCGCTCGCTCCGATCGCCGTGCGGCTGGCGAAACAGGCCATGCGGGAGGGTTTGCACCGGGATCTCGCCTCCGCGATGCAGATCGAGATCGACGCGTACAACCGTCTCGTCGGCACCGAGGACCGCAGGGAGGGGCTGCGCGCATTCAACGAGAAGCGCGCACCCCAATTCAAGGGTCGCTGAGAGCGGCCGATGGAGCTATTGTGAAACCGTTCGTCAGCGCCGTATCGCTCGCCTTCGTGCTCGCCGGATGCGCGGGCATGCCAGGGGGCGAAGCGCCGGACTACCGCGCGATCGTGGCGGGCGCCGACCGCACCGACGCCGATCGCCAGACCGACCAGAGGCGCAAGCCCGAGCAGTTCCTTGCGTTTTCCGGCGTGCGGCAGGGGATGAAGGTGCTCGACATGGGCGCTGGCGGCGGCTACTCGACCGAACTCCTTGCCCGCGCCGTCGGACCGAAGGGCACGGTCTACGCCCAAGAATCTCCCGAGGGCTCCAAGAGCGCGCGGGAGCGCTTCGCGGAGCGCGCGAAATCCCCGGCGATGCGCAACGTCGTGCGGGTAGAGCGCGCGTACGACGATCCGGTTCCACCCGCGGCGCCGCAGTTCGATCTCGTAACCTTCTTCTTCGCCTACCACGACACCGCCTTCATGCCGGTGGATCGGGCGAAGATGAACCGCGCCCTGTTCGACGCGCTCAAGCCGGGCGGTGTGCTCGTGGTCGCCGACCACGCGGCGCAACCCGGGGCGGGCGTCAGCGTGGCCAAGACGCTGCATCGGATCGAGGAATCCACGCTGCGCTCCGAGATCGAGGCGGCGGGATTCAGGTTGATCGCAGAGGGGGATTTCCTGCGCAACCCCGGCGATCTGCGCGACGCCATCGTCTTCCGCCCCAAGATCCCGGTGGACGAGTTCGTACTGAAGTTCCAGAAGCCCGCGCCGAGCCTTCCTTCCCAAAGCCACTCGATGTAGCGTCGCCGGGGCACGACGCGCGGTTTCCAGCGCAAACAGCCGCTTAGCCGACAAGGCGCGAAATTTCGTCGTCGCGAAGCGACGCAACACCCTCCGCCGATCGGGGCATGCTCTTCTTCAATTGAATGATTTTGAACGCAACTCGCGCGTGGCACGCGCGTTGCTACTTGCGAAACGATTCGGCTCGCGGACTTTGCGAGCACCGACGAACGAGTAACCGAGAGAGGAGCAATTCGTGTTGGACAATTTCCGCAAGAGCAACATTCCGCAAGCCCCCCGATCCCCGTACAGCCGGCTTCAGGAGGCCCTGAACCCAGCGGTTCCCGAGCCTGCGAAGCCCGATGCCTTGAGGATCGACGTACCCAAGCCCGTGGCGCCGGCGCCGCGCGAGGAGTACAAGCCCCTGCGGGCCGAAGAGGGCACTCTGAGCAAGCTGATCGTCGGCCCGGACATCAAGCTGAAGGGCGCCGAGATCACCGACTGCGACACCCTGATCGTCGAGGGCCGCGTCGAGGCCTCGATGGACAGCCGCGTCATCCAGATCTCCGAGCGCGGTGTGTTCTCGGGCAAGGCGGGCGTCGACATGGCCGAGATCCGCGGATGCTTCGAGGGCGAGTTGACGGTGCGCAAGCAGCTTCTCATCTGCGCCACCGGGAAGGTGTCGGGCAAGATCCGCTACGGCAAGCTCGCGATCGAGGAAGGCGGCGAGATCTCTGGCGACATCGCCGCGCTGACCGAGGGAGCCAAGGGCGGCGCGCGGACTGATTCCGGCCGCAGCGCGGTGGCTTCTCCGGCGCTGCCGGCCGTGGCGCGGCCCGGGACCTAGCCCGGCGCGGGCGCGCGGCTGACGCGCGCGAAATACGCGAGCAGGATCAGGCTCGCGACGACCAAGCTCGCGACACCCGCGAGCCAGAAACCGGCTGCGCCCATGGGGGTCGCAAGCCCGACCCCCTGCAGGCCCACGGCGTAGCCCCCTCCCAATCCGATGCCCCAGAGGGCCACGGTGTAGACGAGCATCGGCATCACCGTGATCCGGTAGCCGCGCAGCGCGTTGACGATGACGACCTGGGCGGTGTCGAAGATCTGGAAGATCGCGACGTAGACCAGCAGCCTGGTGGCGAGCGCTTGCACCTCCGTGTCGTGCGAGTAAAACCCCACGATCTTCGGAGCGGAGGCGGTGATCAGCACGCCCGCGCACACGGACACGGCGAGCATGATGCGCATTCCTGTGAACCCCGTGCGACGCGCCAGCGGGAAGTCGCGAGCGCCAACCGCCTGGGCGATGAGGACTCCGGTGGCGTTCCCCACCGCCAGGCCGAACATGTAAAACACGGCGGTGATGTTGGAGGCGATCTGGTGGCCGGCCGAGGTGGCGGCGCCCAGCCGCGCCAGGAATATCGCCATGAAGGTAAACGAGGTCACCTCGATGAACAGCGCGAGCCCCAGCGGCACCCCGAGCTTCAGGTGGTTCCACAGGATCTCCGGCTCGGGCCAGGACCAGCGTTCGAAGATGCGGAACTTCGCGTAGAAAGGATGCTTGGCGCAGTATGTCCACGCGAGCGCGAAGATCACCCAGCTCGCGATTGCGGTCGCGACCGCGCAGCCCGGCCCGCCCAGCTCGGGCGCGCCAAACGCCCCGTAGATGAACAACGCGTTCAGCGGGATCTTCGTGGCGAAGTAAATGAGGTTGATCGCCATCACCGCGCGGGGCCGCGACACGGCGGTGGTGAGCGCGAAGAACACCCGGAACAGGAGCATCGCGGGCAGCGCCCAGGCGATCCCCTGCAGGTAAGCTCGGGTGCGCGCCTCGACCTCCGCAGGCGCCCCCGAGAGGCGCAGGAAGGGCTCGGGAAAGGCGAGCATCAGCACCCCGACCACCGAAAGAGCGAGAGCGAGCCAGGCGGTCTGGCGCGTCTCCTCGCCGATTCTCTCGAAATGCTTTCCGCCGAACAGCTGGCCCGCGATGGGCGACAGCGCCTGCACCACGCCCATCAATCCGATGAAGACGCTGAAGTAGACGCTCGCGCCGATTCCGACCGCGGCGAGGTCGACGGCGCTGTAGCGGCCGGCCATCACGGTGTCGAGCACGCCGCTCGCGATGACGGCGAGCTGCGCGACCAGCACGGGCCAGGCGAGGCGCACGATCGAGGCGCCGGTACGGTGCGAAGCGGGGATCACGGGAGCTGACCGGGCGGAGCAAACCGCGTATTTTACGTGCACGCGGCGGCGCCGCTGTCAAAATAGTGTCTCACGTCCCTTCCACAAGAAAGAGCCCCATGCGCGAAGAAACCGTCATCGTCCACGCCGGGCGCCACCCCGAGCAATTCCGCGGCGCGGTCAACACGCCGGTGTTCCACGCCTCGACCATTCTCTCGGCGACGGTCGAGGAATTCCGGCGCAAGCGCCGCGAACGGGCGGAAGAGCTGCCCGGCACCTACTACGGGCGCTTCGGCACGCCGACGGTCGAGACGCTGCAGGAGGCGATCGCCGCGCTCGAGGGCGGGCATCGCTCCCTGGTCTACCCCTCGGGCCTCGCCGCCTGCGCGGGCGCGCTGCTCGCGTTCCTGTCGGCGGGCGACCATCTGCTGATGAGCGACAGTGTGTACGAGCCGACGCGCAGGTTCGCCAAAAGCTTTCTCAAGCGCTTCGGCGTCGAGACCACCTTCTTCGATCCCCTACTCGGGCGCGGGATCGAGTCGCTGATCCGGCCGAGGACCCGCGTGGTGTTTCTCGAGTCGCCGGGCTCGTGGACCTTCGAGGTGCAGGACGTGCCCGCGATCTCCGAAGTCGCCCGCCGGCGCTCGGTCACCGTGATCCTGGACAACACCTGGGGGACGCCGCTCTACTTCAAGCCATTCGCGCACGGCGTCGACGTGTCGGTGCAGGCAGCGACTAAGTACATCGTGGGCCACGCCGACGCGATGCTCGGCGCGGTCACCGCGACGCAAGAGGCCTGGCCGCGCCTGCGGAGCGCGACCCACGAGCTCGGCCAGACGGCGGGGCCCGACGACGTCAACCTCGGGACGCGGGGGCTGCGCACGCTGGCGGTGCGCCTGAAGCAGCACTGGGAATCGGGTGTGGCGCTGGCCGAGTGGATCGCGCGCCAGCCGGAGGTCGAGCGCGTGCTGCACCCGGCGCTGCCGGGCGACCCCGGGCACGCGCTATGGAAGCGCGACTTTACCGGCGCTTGCGGCCTGTTCGGCGTGGTGCTCAGGGAGGGCGTCACCGACCGCGCGCTGTGCGCGATGATCGACGGCATGGAGCTCTACGGCATCGGCGCCTCGTGGGGCGCGTTCGAGAGTCTGATGATGCCCTTCGATCCGCGGGAGGCCCGCAGCGCGACGCAGTGGCCGCACCGCGGACCGTGCTTCCGGGTCCACGCAGGGCTGGAGAACCTCGACGATCTGCTCGCCGATCTCGAGGCGGGGTTCGGACGGCTGCGCGCCGCCCTTTGACCGCGCCTAGCCGCGGTGCGCCGAGACGCTGTCCCGCGGCGCCTCCTTGCGCTCGCTCATGCCGTAGTCGCGCATGACCCCTGCGACCCGCAGCCGGTACTGCGCGAAGATGCCGCCGCGCCCGCGCGCCTGGGCCGCGCGGTGGCTTTCGAGGTTGCGCCAGCGCTTCACCGCGTCCTCGTCGCGCCAGAAGGAGAGCGAAAGCAGCTTGCTCTCGTCGGTGAGGCTCGCGAACCGCTCCACGGAAATGAAGCCGTCGATCCTCTCGAGCTCGGGCCGCAGTTGCGCCGCGAGGTCGAGGTACTCCTGCTTTTTCCCCGGTGCCGGGACGACTTCGAAGATCACCGCGATCATGGCTGCTCCTTTCGACCGCCGAGCTCGGCGCGCACGATCCTCGCGCCCTCGACCATGGCTTTCATCTTCCCGAAGGCGACTTCCCTCGGCAGGTACTTCATGCCGCAATCGGGCGCGACGATGATGTCCTCGGCTCTGGCGTAGGGCAGGGCGCGGCGGATGCGGGCGGCGACGGTCTCGGGCGTCTCGACCGCCGTGTCGTTCAGGTCGATCACCCCGAGGATGATCTTCTTTCCAGCGAGCGTCCTGAGCACGGCGCAGTCGAGGTTGGACTGAGCCGTCTCGATCGACACCTGGCTGCAGCTGCAGCCCGAGAGCTCGCCCAGGAACGAGTAGCCCGAAGGCCGCGAGTGGATCACGGCGGCGTAGCCGAAGCAGATGTGCACGGCGGTCGTGCCCGTCACCCCCTCGAGCGCCCTGTTGAGCGCTCGCAGGCCGTATTGCCGCGCCTTTTCCGGACGCGCCTGCATGTAGGGCTCGTCGATCTGCACGACGTCGGCGCCCGTGGCGAAAAGATCGCGGATCTCCCCGTTCACCGCGACGGCGTAGTCCATCGCCGCCTCCTCCTCGGACTTGTAGTGGTCGTTCTGAGCCTGCTGCGACATGGTGAACGGGCCGGGGACGGTCATCTTGATCTTCCGGTCGGTGTGCGCGCGCAGGAATTTCAGGTCCTCGACCTCGACAGCGTGGCGGCGCCGGATCTTCCCGACGATGCGTGGTACGGGATTGGGATGCCCCGAGCGGTCGAGCGCGGTGCCCGGGTTGTCGATGTCGACGCCCTCGAGCGCCGTGGCGAAGCGGTTCGAGTAGCTCTCGCGCCGGATCTCCCCGTCGGTGATGATGTCCAGGCCTGCTTCTTCCTGGGCGCGGATCGCCAGCCGGGTCGCGTCGTCCTGTGCCTCGGCGAGGTGCGGCTCGGGGATGCGCCACAACTCGCGCGCGCGCACCCGGGGCGGAAAGCGGCCGGCGAGCTTCTTGCGGTCGATCAGCCAATCCGGCTGCGGATAGCTCCCGACGAGGGTCGTGGGGAACAGCACTCCTCGCCGCCTACGGCTTCAGCCCCTGGAAGAGCTTCTCGCGGCCGAGCTTGATGCCGGGCTTGCCTTCGTACATGTAGATGTCGGCTGTGGCGAACGTGTCCGGGAAATTCTCCGGGATGAAAGAGCCCGTGCCGACCACGTCGAGCGGCGCGCGGCAGTTCGCGAACATCTTGCACTTGAACAGGTTGAATCCCGAGGAACCCACGATCTTCGCGGCGTTGAAGCCGCTCGCATCGAGCGTCTGCCGCAGCTGGATCACCGAGGCGACCGAGACCCCGGTGCCGAACAGCACTTTGCGCACGCGGTCCTTCACGATGTTCAGGCTGTCGGCGTCGAAACCTTCCTCGCCCATCACGTGGCGCACCGCCTCGTACTCGTTGGGCACGTGCAGCCAATTGACCACGATATCCACCGATTTCTCGTAATCGAGGCCTTCGGCGTAGCGCTCGCCGTGGGTGTCGATGCGCAGCGCCAGCGCCCGCGCGCCGGTCTCGTCGCGCGGCAGGTACTCGTTGTACCACCAGCGGCAGACTTCCAGCGCGTCCGTGTACTCCCGGCCGAAGTAGTCGATGAGCACCGTCAGGTTGTCCTGGGGATGCGTCTCGATGTACATCTGCGCGGCGCGCAGCGTCGAGCCCGCGTAGCCGATGATGCCGTGCGGCATGGTCCCGATTCCGGCGGGCTGGCCGTAGTAGTGCGCAGTCAGGTCCTGCGAGGAGCCGATGAATCCCAGCGCGCCTCCCAGCTTCGCCATGCGACTGCCCACGGAGGCCCCGTACGCGGCGAGCAGCGACAGGTCGTCCCCCGACGAATGCCGCGCGTGCATGTCGATGAAAGCGACCTTCTTCAGGTTCATCGCCATCTTGTACGCGCTGTACGCGGAAACGCAGGCGACGCCGACGCGCTGCAGGATGAGCGTCTCCAGCTCGACCAGCGCCGAGAAAGAGCCCGTGTACGTGAACAGCGCCATCTGGTCGGGAACGAAGGCACCCTCCTCGTACAGCCTCGTGATCCGCAGCGGCTCGGCCTTTGCCGGGTAGTAGGCGCGCAGGACTTCGATCGCGGGGTTGACCGCGCAGATCACGCCGCGACGCAGGAACACGCCGTAGGTCACGGTGCGGTCCCCGAACTTCTGGATGATGTCGCGCGACTTGGTGAAGTACTTGTCGGTGCGGCGCTTGAGGTACTCGAGCTTTTCCGCAGGCAGGGATTCGACTGGCTTGTTCATGACGAAACTCCGGCGGGCCTGGCCCGCTCGCAGGGAAGATTCGGATTCTAGCCAAGCGCACAAGTGCGTGCTAGCCTAAATGCCGTGCGCCGATTTCTCCCTCTGGTACTGCTCGCCGCGATCTTGCCGGGTTGCGCGGTCAGAATCGCCTCGAACACGGGCACCGGCTCGACCGCCGCGAGCGCGAGGGTCACGACGACGTCCCCGCTCGCGACGACCGTCGTGGTCGGGGTCATGGCGGCCGACGCGGTCCACTACTACACCATGGGCCCGGACGGGAAGCAGCCGATGTACGGCGCGCCCGACCCCGATCCGACGCGCGTCATCAACGTCCAGGACTGCACCCGGCCGGTCGATCCTGAGGCCGGCAACCTGATGTGCCGCTAGGCGCAGCCACAGAGGGATTCGGATGATCCATTTCGTTGTGCACGACGAGGGCGATTCGGTCGGCGTCGTCGTCGTCGAAGGCGTGAAGGCCAGCCAGGAGCTGACCGGCTGGATCATGGACCAGGATCGCGAGATCGTGGTCCGCGCGCAAAGCGACATCCCGATCGGCCACAAGCTCGCGATCCGCGCGCTCGCGAAGGACGAGACCGTGATCAAGTACAGTACAGACATCGGCCGGGCGATCGCGCCGATCCAGGTGGGCGAGCACGCTCACGTTCACAACATCAAGACGAAACGCTGGTAGCGATGGACCTCGGCAAAGCGACATTCCAGGGATACCGACGCGCTAACGGTCGTGTCGGCGTGCGCAATCACGTCCTTATTCTTCCGGTCGACGACCTATCGAACGCCGCCGCGGAGGCGGCGGCGCACAACGTCAAGGGGACGCTGGCACTGCCGCACCCCTACGGCCGCCTGCAGTTTGGCGCCGATCTCGAGCTGCACTTCCGCACGCTGATCGGCACGGGCGCCAACCCGAACGTCGCCGCGGTCGTCGTGATCTGCATCGAGCCGGGTTGGGCGAAGAAGGTCGCAGACGGCATCGCCAAGACCGGTAAGCCCGTGTCGTACTTCGGTATCGAGCAGCACGGCGACCACGACACCATCATGCGCGCGTCGAAGGCGGCGAAGGAGTACGTCCAGTGGGCGAGCGA
>Ga0137410_10000014_pt1 | contig 125536 bp, 100 predicted proteins | sample CZODoug1_16funga_FD_108878 | JGI IMG/M metagenome (GOLD analysis project Ga0137410, IMG submission 108878) | Vadose zone soil fungal communities from Angelo Coast Range Reserve, California, USA - CZODoug1_16fungal (Illumina Assembly) | ecosystem: Environmental > Terrestrial > Soil > Vadose... | reverse complement strand
CTCTAATTAACTAAATATTATTTGGAAAAGAAAATTACAACCACTAAAATTAATAGAAGTAGCGAAAAAGGGAAGGTAGTAAATTTAAACAAAACAAAAATAAAAAGATGCTGGGTGTTCATGGAAAGATTATTGTTTAGCACTAACTCACTTTCTAGTCGTTGAACGTTCAAACTTATTACTTTAATTATTAAAGTATGCTGAAGTAAGCTTCGCTGCAAATGGACTTAAAATTAAGTTATTTTTGCAATTTACCCAGTTTATTACCAATATTTTTTCAAATAAGGAGGACTAACAGTTTATCCCTAGCGTAACTTTTATCTATTGATCCCCGTCTATTCCATATTATAGCGAAGGGTCACTATGCCCTACTTACGTATCTGTGCGACTTATAGGTCTTTCAGTTAGGCATGCTTTCCGCCATTACGCTCTTTCCATCACCTATTCATTGGTGAATTGATCCCCATTCAATTTCTAGCTCTACCTTTAAAAAAAATTAATTAAATTATTTTTATTATCTTATTTTTTTTATTAAATAAGTTTTATTTATTAATTTTATTTATATTTTTTTTTATAATTATGGTTTAATTATTTTATCACATACTAACTAATACGAAATTAAATCCATATTTTATCCCTTTTTTAGAGTGCCGTTAGTCGTGCACTAACTTAAATGTGGTTATTTATTATTTAACAAACATAAAGCAGTGTTAAATTTATAAATTTAAAAATAACTGGATGTACTTTGCTACTTTATTAAAGACGACCGCCCCAGTCAAACTGCCAATTAGTCAATTATCCCTTCCTGTAAGGTAAACATTAACCCAGTTCTAATCTGAAGGTATTCCATCTTTCGTCTATCGACATCCCTAATCACTATTGATAAGACCTGTTGTAGATTAACATGATGACTAACTACAGTAAAGTTGCATAGGGTCTGTGGAGGTTAAACTTATTCTTACGAAATAAGAACCCTCTAAGAACTGTACGTGCGTCTTTCAACGCATACAGCTCAAGCATTAACTTTTATTTGTACCATTAGATTCTGGCTTAGATAAATCATTACGTCTTAAATTCATTTGATTTTTAATTTGTAACATAAGATTTAAACCATCTTCTATTTTATGAGCCTGTGATTCTTTTAATTGAACTATTTGTTTCCAATCTGTGTAATCTAAATACTTTCTAGTTAGTATAGGATAACTATCTACATATTTTATTATAGTTTTAGTATTTCTAAGAATATATCTATTTACTGAACGAGATTCCTTACATTGTAAAATATCATTTACATCGTATTTAGGTTTTATATATCCACCATTAAAAAACCGCTTAATGGCTAAAAGTATTACAACATCATGTGAATTTTGAGCTATTTCTAAAGAAGAATCACAACTTTGATAAATTTTACCCCTACTTTTTTTTTCAGCAATATAATTATAAAAAACGGATTCTCCAGATAAAAAAGCTTGAACCCAATGAGGAGATAAATCAAAGTGAGACTCCCCATTTTTTTGTAAATTTAAACTATTTTTACAAAAATTATATTTTTCCTCAAAAGTTCTTTTACTGTTTAAGCCATTATCTATTTTTATCACTTCTTTTAGACCTTCTAGGGAAAGGTGCTCCTTTTTACTTAAAAGTAATGCAATTCTTTTCCAGTCATTGAAATTAAGTTGTTTAGAAGTTAAGCAAGGGTAACTATAAAAATGTGGTATTATTTTTGTAAATATCGCTTGTAAGCTTGTAACATGATATTTTTTAGTATCTGAATTTCTATTATCTATTACAACAGTACCACATCCAAAAAATTCTATAAGTTCATATAAAATTCCTTCAGAATGTCTTTTTTGCGTAACTTTAAATTCTAATTTAATTGAATAACCAGTAATACCTTTATCAGTTTTTGATACATTACAAGTAAAAGATCCTTCACTGTCACAAAGACCTGTGACAGCCCAGGGATCTAATTTTTCGTTATTTCTAATTTTAGTAAAATTTTGATTTAAGTAATTTTTCATGATGTAATTAAAATTTGCTATTATTTGATAACTCACATAATTATTTAATTTTTTTTCTGTTAGCAGCAGCAAAAATATATTAAAGTTTATTTGTTTAGAAATAAAAATAGCACAACCTTTGATAAAAGGTTTTATCTTACCATCTAAAAATATTACTATTTTTTAATTAATAAAAGAGTTAACACTATTTCTAAGTCAGCATCCTTTCAGATCAATAAATATTATCTATCCTTATCATTACAATAAGGCTTTCACTTTTTAGAAATTCCTCTACCCACTAGCAGATATTTTATTTCGCAATAAAACCTCCATAAATTTAAGCATGGTTGCTATTGGGCTTACCTAGTTTCTATATAAACACTTTTATAAACCACTTAGGACTTCACTATACGTTGCTGGATATTTAGATCCATTAAGAAAAATTCGGGAACATTTTTCTACAATCCAATTAACGCTTCAAACATGAATTCAATCTATTGCTTGTCCTTATGATTCTAGCTCTTTACTTCGTATTAATTTGGTTTTTATTAAATTTACTTAATAAAACAGGCTTCATGCTTTAAAATTACTTTTAACGCATGCTGTTTGAGCTCTAATAATGGATTATTAGGTGGGGTTTCACCACATTGTCAATATAGACTTTCCTAGTCGCTATTTTATTTATACTCCGAGTTCTTTTTAACTTTCCCGTCCCCCCGGAGGCAGTGAGCATCTGCACTCACAATTCAATTTCACTGAGCGACTTGTAGAGACAGTGAGGCCATCGTTACATTATTGATACAAGACCACATTTAATGGCCAACTTATTTTGCTACCTTTGGATCCTCATAGTTAAGACCGCTATTAACCAGACATTCGATTAGTAACTCTCATTACCGCACTTATATTAATGGCATTGGGCAAATTTCAGAACCTATACTATGATATTAATCATTGCAGATTCTTGTGTTTTAAGTAAACAGTCGGGGCCTCCGATTCTGTGCCACCACTGAAGATATTAACTTATAACTAAGTTAAGTCAAAGTGGTCCTTCTTTTCGCCTAACTTATGAAGGGTTCTTGCCGAGTTCCTTAACAAGCCTTCGCTCTACGCCTTAGTATTCTCAACCAACGAACCAGTGTCGGTTTAGGGTACGGTAGTTAAAACATTATTTTCTTGGTCCTAAAATTAAAAATAAAATTAATTATTTTAATACAACGTTAATATCTGTCTATAATCCCAATATTTAAAATAAATTTGAAAATGTTTTACAAAACCTAAAGAAGATAAAACATCGTTATAAGTTAAATAGTAGAATAGTAATAATATTAAAATCTGATAAAATACTTATCAACATCTTTAAAAATTTCTGTATGGACTTTCTGTTTATTACTCATCAGACAAAACATTGGTTTTAATCTTTAGAGGCCGCATTTACATCAGGTTGTTTAACATTGCCTAATAACCCTTTCGTATTCGGCGAGAAGTATTATAACTTCTTTTTTCGTTACTCATGTCAGCATTCTCTCTTCAGTTACGTCAAAACAATGAAACACTGTTTTTCAACCGTTCTGAATGTTCTACTACCTAACTTTATTACAATAAGCTATAATATCAAAATATTGAAATAAAGCAACACGATATCGGTTGATTACTTAGACCCGTTAAATCTTCGGTGCTACAATCTTACCTTTTTTTATTTATTTTTTAGGTTTGGGCTGCTGCGTTGTTACTAAACGTTCATTAAAAGTAGCGACTACCAGGCTCACTTTACAGCTGCATTCAATTTGCTACATCCTTAATTTCACTTAATAATCATTTGGGCTAATTTAAAAATAAAGCAACATGGAAGAGTGCCTCCGGCCTTTGTAAGAAATATTAAAATTAAAAAACAAAAAACAAACGCGGAGCGATAAATTAAAAAAAAAATTTTAAACTTTTTTTTTTAAATAGAGATATAATGTGATAAAATTAAATCTAACCTTCTAAATTATAAGGAAGGTAAGACTCCAAAGATCTTTTAATAAGAGAGGGTTTTTATTGTTATTTTTGTTTTTATTAAAAATAAAAAAGAAATTATTAACTTATGTTACTACTATTTCTACCTCTATTCATTCCTTTAGATATAGCTATCATTTTTTCTTTTCCTACTACAGTTTTATATTCTTTAGCGTCAGACATGCTAATTAAAGTTTTCCAGTCTTCAAAATCTAAACTTTTTATAGTATAAAGAGGATATTTATTAAAAAAAGGTATTACTATATTTTTATGTGAAATCTTAGAATTGATTTCGTATCTAATGACTGAATTTAAACCTAAACTAGTTCTGTCATTTAAATATTCCTTTGCAGAATTTAATGAACCATTTAATGATAAAGGATAAATTTTCCCTGTGCCAAAAAAATTTTTCAATGATAACATAAGATGGTAATCATGAAGATTTTGAGAAATTGAGAAAGATATAGCACTACTTTTGGATTCACGATAATAATAGTTAAAATTACCCTCACTATCCGTAAAAGACTGTACCCATTCGGGAGTTAAGTCTAAAATATCTAGACCATTAAAATAATTCCATTTTTCTAAAAAAGAACGATTTATATTCATCTTAGAAGATATTTCTTTAAGCTCAATTATTCCTTCTGAAGTTAAATGCCTTTCATTTAATATTAAATTAATTGCCTTTTTAAAATCCAAATAATTTAATTGTTTAGAAGAAAGTAACGGATAACTTTCAAAATGAGGAATAATATATGTACTTATATCCTTTATACTGCTAATTTTATATCTGGAAATATTATTATGAGAAGTAATAGAACCTTTACCACCAAAATAGTTTTTTATTCCATATAGAATATTATCTGAACTGCTAAGTTGTTTAATCTCTACAGTAATAGTTATTGAATAACCTGTTTTCATTTTTATATTTTTATAAACTGATATACTAAAACAACCTTCTCCATCAAAAAATCCTGTTACTCCATAAGGAAGTAATTTAGATATATGCATGGTTTTCATATTTTTTTTTATTATTAATATTTTCTTAATTGACAAGGACCTGATTTTAATTTAATTAAATTAACTTTTTTTTTAACTTTATTCTTAAATTTGGACTTTGTCTTTATCTTAAAAACAATTTTTTAAGATTATACTGCGTAAAGTCTCTGAGGATTTTTTAAGGAAACCCTTCAAATTACTAATTTTACAATCATAGAACCGAAAAAGAACTTCGATCTTTTAATTAAAATTTAAATTAAATTTAAATTAACTAAAAGCCTATTACTCTAATAAAGGTATTTTATAGTTTAGTTTTTTGAATATAACAGTATTTAAATCTGTTTTATTTTATTTATAGTTTGTTTTAATAAATCAGATTAGGCCTCTATCCATTATTTACATCTTAAACTAATTAAATTCTAAAAGTTTAGAAGAAAATGGAATGGATTAATAATAAGTTGACCTTAATTCGTGCTCTCGACTGTTTTCGTTTTGACTACCCAACTTAGCATGAGCAGTCTGAAAGTCTACCATCAATTTATGTTATTTCGAGTTTCACTTCCATTGGTAAGATTTTCTAGGTCCCCGCAAACTAAACATCATAAAATTTAATAGGGTCATATTACTAACTTATAATTAAATTATACTAGTTTTGGAACTGCCGTACTGTACCACCATAAATTTTGCATAGACGTCATACTTAAATATGTTTCGATAGAAAACCAGCTATCACCCATATTTATAATATTTATTTCTCTAAAATCTTGTACTTTCTACTTCAAACGCTAAAAAACAAAGCAGTAATACATTTATTATATTTCTACCTCCGGCGACTCAGGTCTTTAATTAAAAAATCTAATTAGATTTTACCAAATTCTAAAATATTACTTTAAATAATAGTAATATTAAAAAAAAATTGTAAAGAGAAACATTGATTATTTTAGCTTTACGCCTCTATTTTTTAAGTAGGGGTTAAATTTTTTAATTATCAGATAAATTATTTTTTTTTAAGTATCCCTCTAAAGTATATCTTCTTCTTTTTCCTTTAGTTGTACTGCTATAAGCTATCTTGACTAATCGAATTAATCCTTCATCTTTAAGGTGTTCTTTTTTAATATAAATATCCATAACTTCTTTAAAAGCTTTAAAGTTTATAAATTTAGAACTTAATAAAGATATAGAATCTACAAGCGGTATTAAAATATTTCGCAATGAATTAGAACTTTCAACTTCATATCTACATCACGTATTGGATTTAGGTTTAGCTATTCCGCAATTTAAAAACCATTTTATTTTATAAAGTAAATCTATTTCCTGTATATGAGTTGTTATACTGAAACCAAACCGGATTTTTCTATTTTCCCTTAATCCTATATAAAAACTACCATCTCCTTCGATAACTCCAATTATAAAATATATATTAAGAGCCACTAAAGGATAAAAATAATTTAAAGTATTAGATAAAGGTTTTAAATTTCCAATGATTTCTTCTGGTTTTATATTGATTTTTTTATATAAATCTAAAGTTTTATATTCAATTATATTGCTTACAATATTCATACTGTTGCTTAAATAAATTAATTTTCCTAAAAGTAATTTGGGTTTATCTTTATTAAAATACGGATATAATAGTGTTAAAGCATGAACGAATTTTATAAACATATTTTTTTTACACCATAAAAGGGAAAATTTATAAAATGTGGTATTATGATATGCCATATTGAATAAAAATCAGTGACTTCAAAATAACACATGTCACGTTCAGTCCTTTCACCTATTCTACCACAACAAAAATGTAAATATATCTTTTCCAATAAAGGATAAGAAGATTGAGTTAATTCTATTCTAAAGAAAGAAGAAGGATAAATACCTATTTTAGATTTACTTTTTTTAAAGAAAATACCAAAACTACCATCTGATTGAGATACACCGGTAACTATCCATGAAAATCCATTTAAAGGATTTCTTGTAATACTATATATTGTTTTGTTCATTGTTGTAATTGTAGTTTGTTATTATATATAAATAAGTAAATATTACTATTATGTCTATTTATTGTTCACTTTTTTATCGCAGATTTAGGGGACTAGCCTTTCTACGGGAAAGAGATGTTGAACATTCATCTCAGAATAAAAAAATATTCTCCAAGCTATTTAAAAATAGACCGATAAAATATTAGTATTGATTGATTTAAATGTATTATAGTTTATTGTTTATCGTACAATAAATGTATTACCAATACAAATTTTACTCCATAATCCTCACAGTTTCGTTTAATAATATTAATTTTAAGTTAAACTTTATTATACGGGAGGATATTTGACTGTTAAAAGAGAAATAGAAGAGAATATAAAAATTATAAACATAGACTATATCTTAACCTTTTTTTTATAAAGGTTTTGGTGTATAGTCGTTGAAGAAAAAATATCTTGCAGGTTATTTTAAATATTTTAATCATTTTTTATTATTAAATATTAAACATTAGTATTTTTACCGAGAAAAGCGGTATTATGTTTTAATCCAAATTAAATTTCCTGCATATAACCAAATTAGCTTTAAAAAGAAATTATTTTAACTTAACATTTTTTTAATTTTTAATTTTAAAGCCCCCGTGTTTTGAGGTTAGGTTTGCATTTCACAACTTTCCACAGCTCTTCGGAGAATTTTGCAACATTCACCCGTACGATCCATTATAATCTGGCCATGGAAAGATCACCTGGCTTCGGGTCTAATAGAAGTAACTTATCCAACATTCTCTATATTTAAATCTTAAAAAAAAAAATTAATTTTCTAAAAGATTTTTATTTACTATAAAGAATCCAGTCGCTTTCGCTAGGGCTTTTAACCTTGCTACTCCCATTAACTTGCTGACCCATTATGCAAAAGGTACGCCGTCATTTTTATTAAATTTAAATTTCGACTGCTTATAGAGCTACTATTTCTTTTTGTAGAAGTACACAACTTATCAATACTTTTCCTTTACAGTACTTTTCGCTATCGCTAAATTTATAATACTTAGCCTTAGAGGATGGTTCCCCTATATTCCGACAAGTTCTCTCTCATCGTACTTTTAATTTTATAATATTTAAAAAAGATTACAGGACTTTTATCCTTCTTTGGTTTTAATACTACTTTCTCTTTTAAACTAATCCGTCACTTACTTAAGTTAAACTTTGTAAAAAACAAAAACTAAGTATTAGTAGATTAAGATAAAGTTTATTAATTAAAATAGAAAAAGTGAAAATATTCAATTTTTTAAACATTATTAAGGCTTATTCGATTTCACTCGCCATTACTTTCGAAGTCTCGGTTGATTTCCTTTCCTTTCCTTAATACAATGGTTTGCTTCAGGAAGTAAATTTTATGCTATTTATAGCCTCAGGAAGAAGTTATAAATGATGTTAAGATTTTTTTTAAGATTGCTTAACTACAAGGTTTTCCGTAGGACCGATATTATTTAAAATAATCATTAGGCATTATTCCTTTTGCCTCCTTTATCTTATAAATTTGCTTATTAGTATTCATAATAGCCCCTTTAAATTACTTTAATTATAATAAAATTATAAAATTTAAGTGTTAATATCATATTGTCACCGATACTTTTAAAAATAAGTATCTTTAAATCTAGTAATCCAATGTTTATTTTTATTTAATTTTTCTTCTTTTATTACTATTATACTTTGATGTCTATTTTTTATTTAGTTTAATTTATCATTATATGATAAACTAAAATTGAAAAAATTAAATTCAGAGTCTCTTATACCACTTACTTTATATAAATTATTTTATATTAAAATAAAATCCTCTTTCGGATTTGAACCAAAATTAACATTTTAGAAGAATGTTGTTCTACCATTAAACTAAGAAGATTCCCTGTAGATTTTACTTAAAAAAAATTTTTTTTTATTTACTTTAAAGAATATCTTTCCTTTCATAAAAATTTATATAGTTAAAATAAATTATTAATTTAGTAAAATTTAAATAAACACTACTATTTTTATACTAGGTTTTGCTTTATGATATGTATTTTACACCATTTTCTCCTTACCTATTTATCGCTTAAAGCTTAGAGGATGTGCGCTCGTATTAAAAACCCCAAAATAGAGACCAGTTATATAAAACAGGTATTATAATAAAAATAATTTACTATTAATTAACTAAATAAACCAATTAAAAAAAAGAAAATAAATAAATTACACATCTTACTTATTTATGCAAGCAAGCGCAGGTTAATATTAATAATAAAAAAAATATTACTAAACGGTAAACTTTCACTTTATATTTTTTTTTGTCGTAAAAATGTAAATATAAAATAAATATAATAACATAAACGATAACGAATAAATTTAACTCATAAAAATAAATAAAACGTCCAATAAATTTAATAAAATTAAAGACCTTTAGTTTATAAAACTATGCGATTAAAAAGAAAAAAAAAAGTAAAAATATTCTAATTTTAATCATTTTTATATTTAAAATTGAGTACTAAAAATTATTTTATTTAATGAGAGTTAAGAGGGACTTGAACCCTTATGGATCAAATTTGCAATTTGATTACAGATACCTTCTGTATACTTAACCCTGAAAATAGATTATTTCAATAAATTAGAATAACAATAAGCTTCCTATTTATTTAAACATGACTATATCAATAAAAAAAAAATATAGCGAACCATTAAATAAGACATGTGTAAAAACGAGAGAAATAAATAGAAATACCAAAGCTATTTCTATTTATTTCAGATTATTATATAATATTAATTAAATAATATACAGCGAAAAAAGTAAAAAACAAAAAAAAATAAACACAAAAGTGTAAATAAATAAGTAATAAAATTTATATATTTGGACTAACTAAATAACAATTAAAAATTTTGAAGAAAACTAAACTAGAAAAAGTAAAAAAGAATATTTAAATAATAATTTTTCGGGGGTTAAATTAATTTTATTAATTAAAATAATAACTAAAAAAATAAAATAAAAAATTAGACATAATAAACATAAACAGTTTATTATTATTGCTCTGCACTTTTATCATTATAAAAACTAAAGATTTTTTTTTTATATATTTAAAATTATTTATTTTAAATATCCACTTTCAATATTAATATATTATAGAAAATGCATAAAAAATAACCTACAAACGCAATGTTTATTTATGGATAAGCCTTATACTTCATAAACATATTAAGTCATATGTAAATAATAATAAGGAAAATAAATTTAAAATTAAAGATAAGTTATACCATCTCCTAGCTCTTTCCCCGCTCCCTGCGGGTATTATTTTTTTAACCTATTTTTATTAAAAAGTAATCCTCTTTCTCCCTTTTTGAATTAGTTATTAAAAAAAAGCAAAAATAAAAAAAATTTAATTTAAAATACTATTATTATTAGTATACTGCTTTATAATAGCAAAAAATTTTAAATTCTTTGAAGTAATCAAACTTTAATTGTTCAAAATATATAAAATATATAAGTCTTTCTATCTCTACTTTAAAAAGAAAATTTAAAATAATACTAAATATACCTTCATTATTGAAAACATAAAATAAGCGTGTGCATTCCTAGAGCGAGAAATTAATGTTTTCACCATTAATTTTTTAAATTTTTTGACTTAAATTTATTCCGCTCCCTTTTTAGCTATTTTAGTTTAAGCGGGGCAAAGAAAAAAGAGGAGGCTTCTATTAAAAATAAATTTAACTTTTAATAAAAATACTGATTAAAATAAAGAAACTTTTTTATTATTATTATTTCTAGAAATAAATATAGGAGCAGCAAGAGAAAGTAATAAAATAATACTACATATCATTAACCAAATAGCTCCATAAGTATAAAGCACTTGACCTAATGATTCAATCTGTAGTATATTTGTTATTTTAGTATCCACTGATGTAGGATTAAGCGTAGCATATACAGTTGCAAAGGAATTAATTTGACTACCTAAAAATAACTGATTAAATTTATTAAATAATTCTACAGGTAAATTTAGAACAGATACATTACTTATACTAAAAGGTAAAATACTGATTAATTCATAAGTAAATAATAAACCAATACATAAAGCTAATGGTATATTTTTTGTATACTGAGATCCTGCTTCAAGAATATCAGTAAGCTTAATATTTATTGACATTAAAACAAAAAGAAATAATACTGTAATAGCTCCAACATATAATATAATATAAGATATACCAACAAATCCCACTCCTAAAATTAAAAGATAACCTGCAGCATTTATAAAAACAGAAATTAAGTATATCACAGCTACAACTGGATTTTTAGAGGTAATAACAAGGATACTCGAAAAAATAGAAGCGAAAGCCAATAAGTATAATAATAGATCGTTCATAATAAATAATTGAAATATTTTGTTTGGCCTACACTTTTATTAATTAAAAAAAAAACAAAAAAACAAATAAGAAAATTATTTTAATAAAAATAAAACATTTGAACTGATATCTCCTGAATTTTAATTAAATTTTAAGTTTCAACAGCCTAATTATAAAACTGAGTAATCATTTTATTTGGTTTAAACCACGAAATTATAAATATTTAAGTAAAACTTAAATAAAAAGTAAATAATATAAAATTTAATAAATAAAATAAGAATTTATTTTATTTAAACTGAAACGCCCTCATAATTTAATTTGGAGAATTTATACTTAAATCCCACCTCTACTTAATTAAAGTGGGGACAAAAAAAATTTTTTTTTTCTTTTTTTTATATCTATTATCTCGCTCCCTTAAGGGCTCCGCGCTTACTGTTTTATTTTAATTGTAAATAACTTACTTACAAGTAATCAAGTAATTCATACTCTTAAAAAGAAAAGAAAGATTAGATTTACTAAATCACAAATCACAATTTTTAAGTCTTTTTACACCTAAAAAAAAAAATTAAAAGCAAAGATTAATAAATTAAGATCGTTAAAAGAGTCGGGAACAATTAGTGATAAGCATGAAATAAGAGAAATAAAGTAAAAAATAAAATATAATAAATTATAAACTTTTAAAAGTCAAGAAAAATAAAAATGGATCAAGGCCCAAAGGTTAAAAAAAAAAATTTTTTTTAAGTAGGTAATATTTTATTTTTATTTTTTAAGTGGCGTTTAGTCGAATAGGAGAATATCTGATACAAAATACAAATACAAATCCTACTTTTCACTACTTTTTTTCTAATTAAAAAAGATGAATAAATTTAAAGTATTAAAAATTTATTAAAGATCAAGGGCTACTGATTTTAAATATAATTTTTTTTTAATTAATAATACGACATCTTATCTATAGCACTCAACATTAATAAAATTTAATAAAAGGAAAAAGAAAATAGAGATGGTAAAATTAAGTTTTTTTTTTAATCTTTTTACTAAGATATGATAAAAAGAGAAATATTAAAAAAAAGGAATATAAAGCTATTACTCCGTCCTTCGCAAATAAAGGTAAAGTAATAAATCTAAAATTTAAATATAAATACTAAAATACTCTATTATATAAAAAAGTATCTTTATTTATACAATATCGTATAAATAATATAAATAATATCTAAGTAAAAGATTATTTTATATTAAATTATATCTTTCTTTAAAAAGTTAATCATTTTTATACTTTAAATTATTTAGGCATTAAGAGGATTCGAACCTCTGTAAAAAGTATTAACAGTACCTCGCAGTAACCCCTTTGCTATAATGCCCTATATGTCTTTATAAATTAAAAAACTATTACACTCTACTATTTAAAATTAGCCTAATATTCAAATTAAAGTATTTAATCTTTTTCTAACATTCTACATAATAAAATTATTTAAATTTTATTAAAAAAATGACTATATATCAAACTTTTATTTTAATTAAAAAAATTAATTTAATTAAAAACAAAAATCAAAAGAAAAGTATAGGTGGAGCTAAATTAAGATAATAAATATAAAAAAATATAAGTTATAATTATTTACCTGTTTTTTTTTATTTATTATTTCTTATCTTCTTTTATATTAAAAAATTTATTTATAGCTTAACTAGCTACTTTATAAAACTTAAAAAAATTCGAATTCGACATTAAATAACTTTAATAATAAATAAATCTTTTAATTAAGCCTGTATAATTATTAATAAGATAAATATACAAAAAAATTTTAAGATGAATTTTTTTTAGGCTGTCACTTAAAAAATAAGAGTCAATTGTTTTATTTTTTTTAATTTTAATTTAGTAGTCTTTCTATCATTCCCCTTGATATCTAAAGTAATTTAGATTATTTTATATTTACAAAGTGATACTAGAAAGGATATATTCGGGGGTTTGCATAAATAATAAAAATAAAATTAAGAAATATTTAATAGGTTATTTTAATAACTAACTTAACTTTGTTTGATTTAAAGAAGAAGTATTTAATACTAATACTAATGTAGAAAAATAAATTATAAATAATCTAATTTCACTTAATAAAGAAGTATCAAGTAATACGGGAGTAAATATTAAAAACAATAAGGAAAGTAATCCTAATGCTATATATAATGAATATGTTGTCACTACTCCAGTATCTAATTTAGCAATATTTTTACCTGTGTTCATTAAGATATTAGAAAGACCATATGGTCCAACTAGTTCAATAACTCCTTTATCCAGTACTTTAGATATAATATAACCAAATTTAAGTCCTCCTGATATTATATATTTATTATATAAAACATCAAATAAAAACTTACTATTTAAAAAAACATAAATTTGTCGTCCCAAGGATGTTTCAGTTAAACTTATAACAAATTCTGGTGTATTATAATATAAAAAAATACCTAATACTGCTCCTAATAAAGATAAAATAGCAGGTAATAATTTAATAAGTATCGGTAAACTAAACTCTGCTTCTATTAAGGTAACATGATCAGGATGAACGAAGATACTATTAGAAAGGAAATCCGATCCTACCCCCACTAATAAATCTGAAAATACAAAACCAAAGAAAATACTAAATAAAGCTAATACAGTTAAAGGAATTACTACTGTAAGGCTAGCCTCGTGACTATTTAAATAATCAGTTCGTTTAGCATTTGGGTAAGTCAAGAAAGTTAAAGAAATTAATCTAAAAGAATAAAAAGCAGTTAAACCTGCAGTAACACTTCCTAATATAAATGCAAAACTTCCAGTAAAATTATATTGAGCATAAGTTAATTCGATTATTAAATCTTTAGAATAAAATCCTGTTAGCCATGGCGTAGCTAATAATGATAGACTACCTATTAACATAATTGTATAAGTAAATGGTAAAAAATTTATTAAACCTCCCAATCGTCTAATGTCTTGTTGATCTGCCATACTATGTATTACAGAACCTGCTGAAAGAAATAATAAAGCTTTAAAGAAAGCATGATTTATTACATGGAATAAACTAACATCATATTTACTTAATCCTACGGCTAAGACCATATATCCTAGTTGGCTTATAGTACTAAATGCAATTATTCTTTTAATATCATTTTGAACTAAGCCACATGTAGCAGCTACAAACGCTGTAATTGATCCAATTAAAGTAATAACTAATAAAGCCGTTGGACTATATTCTAATATTGGACTAGATCTTACTAATAAGTATAACCCCGCTGTAACAAGAGTGGCAGCATGAATTAACGCTGAAACTGGTGTAGGCTATTAATATTTATCAAAAAAGTATATTTTTAATACAAATAATTAAATTTATTCTTTAATAAATAAAAGGACTTTATCTTTACTTTCTCTTTAAGATAAAGATGTTAACGTAAAGTCTCTGAAGATAATTTTTATTTATCTTGCTGGTTTTTATACTTTAGAGATTATAACTTAAATTTAGTAACTTTACGGTTTTTATTTAAATATAAAATGATTTATTAATTTATTATCGTAAAATATTTTACTAATATTCAAGTACTCATCAGTTTTACAATACTTTTTCCAACATACAGTTAATTATTTAATGATTTTACATAAGGAAGGCCCTACTGGTAAATTATAATTAATTTATTAAATTTAATAGATATCTTCTTTTTTTTTAAGTAAAAAAATTGACCTACTAAAAAATTTATTTTATTTTTATTTTTTAATTTAAACTCTTTCTGAATAACCTTTTTATTATTGTGACATAGCTTAAATATAAATAGAAACTAAGTATTATAATTAACGGTTTAGTCTTAGACTTCCACATCCTCTTTAGAAATTAAAAGATTTACTAAGTCTAAACAAAAGACTTAAGGACTAACTGCAATAAAATTCTTTAAATAATTTGAAGATAACTTTAAAATTTAATCTATAGATATATTCCACTTATAGAGCATTGAAGGAATAAAATAAGGCTGTACTAAAGATCTTAAATTAGAGATGTTTTCAGATTTACCACTAAATCTTATTCTCCAGCATACCTCTTTATTGAATTTAATTCTACGCTTAGTGCTAGCTAATAAATTAAATTTATCTTTAAGTACAATTATTAATAATTCTACTTCAGAAAAAGTAAAATTATCAGTACAAATTTCTATTGTTTTTGCATTACTGTTTCAATAACCATCTCCCATTATCCAATGAGCTAAACCAATAGAAGTTAGTAATTCTCCAATATTAAAGGGTACTATTTTAATAAACTTTTTATTTTCTTTATTTAAAACATACCATTGTTTGTGTAAGACTGTTAATTCAGGCAAAGATTTACTATTAAAAGCATACTGACTAGGTGTCTTTCCTGTTTTAGAATTAGGCCAAGGTCGCAATGGCGTAGAAGTACAAATAGGAGAATAAATATGTTTCCATAAGAAAAATGCATAATCATAGTTTTTAAGAGTCATAGCATAATGAGAATTACCTGTTACTTTTCCATTTATATCTTTATGAGTAAATCTTAAATGACCATCTCCTAATAAATCTCCGATTAATGTTTCTTTGACATTAGAAGGAATTATAGGTAGTAAAAAGGCGAAGTAAGAAAAACGAAATATATTAAATAAATTTTCTAAGTAAAATGAGGAAAAATAAAAAATAAAAAGAATAATAATTATTAAAATTAAAGATTGCTCCCAGTTTTTTTTCTTTCTGACCTTCCATGCTTCCAGGAAGCCAACTATGGAGAGGGATTTGAGCTGATTTAGCCATAGCTCCAGTAAGAAGTAAAATTCCAATTATAGTAATAGCGGTTTCATTCATAAATGGTGCTAAATTAAACACAGTAGCATAATCTAAAGATCCAAATAATGCAAAAATAGCAAAAAATCCAATACTTAATCCCATATCACCTACTCTATTCATAGTGAACGCTAGTATAGAAGCTTTATTGGCTTGAATTCTAGTCCACCAGAAGTTAATTAAAAGATAAGAAGCAACTCCTATACCTTCCCACTGTTTATTTTATAATTTAAAATAGATAAATTACGAATCTTATTAAAAAAATATCATCTATCCTCCGACGCCTATTTTATAATACATAGAAGGATGCATATGTTTTAAAGTCAATTCAGCTACTTTGTATACTTGAGACTTAGGTATTACAATCATTCACTGATCGATTATTTTTAAAGACTTTCTACATTTTAAATTAAAATTTTGAGTAAAAGCATCCATTAAGAATTCTATTTCATTATCAGTATAAGTATCAGTATTTAAATTTAATGTACCTCCACTTCCTACGCCACCATCATCCATTATCCCAAAAGCTAATCCTACTTCAGTTAAAAGATCTTTTATATTAAAAGGAATTATTTTTTTTCTATCTTTATAAAATAAATCCCATAAATAATTAAAACAAGGTAACATTCTGGTTTTAAAAATTAGACTGTTATAAATTTTACCTGTACATTTATCTGATTTTCTATTAGTAGATTTAGGTGGAGTTAATGTATAATCTTTAAAAAGTTCGTATAGAAAATAAAGATAATTAGAATGAATAATACTTTGATCGAATCTTAATCTGATATTGCTATTATTAGTAGCTTTTTCTAAAGACAAATCACCTAAAGTTAAACCTATTAATGCTTCTTTAAGATAATCAGTTAAGATTAAAGTATTGTTAGAATTAGCCCTCTTTCTATTACTAGGATAACGGTTTAAAAAGGGTTGTGTAGTGCTTACTTCAGACTCTGTAAATATTTTATCATTATCTTTTTTTCCTTTAGGATAAGTAGAAAAATTTATAGAATTATTTAATTTAGCTAAAAATGCATAAGCATAAGATAATAAATAATCATTGTCTAATTGCTTTTCATCTAAATTTATAAAGTTTAAAGTTATATAAATTATAAGGTAAAAGGATTAAATCTTAGAATATTATTAAATTCTTACTACGTATAATCTCTGAGGAAATATTCATTTCTTATTTGATATCTTTAGATTTAATTCAAGTTCTTACTATAATTTTGATTAATAAAATCAATCCAATCAAAATAAAGATAAAAAAAGGTGATTTAAATTTCCTGCTGATTATTAATTGAATAAACTATTTTACTTAGTAAGTTAATTTTTTTATTTTTTAACCTCTCTAATTTAAACTTTTTAAGTCAGTTTATTTTAATATGAAACTTCCAGCAAATAGTAGTATTATGCAATAACATATATTTATATAAATAATTTAAGGCATTAGGCCAGGTTGACCTACAAATAATACGAAAAAGTTAGCTCCTGAAACTAAAACTAACATAAAAAAAGTGAATAAAGATAAATAAGAAAAAAATCTTTGATTATGAGGATCTTCTCCCATATAATTTACTGAAAAAAGGTAAATTAAAGTAGAGATATATAAAACAGGAATAAACATTGACACAGTTAAAGAATCAAATAAAAATTCCCATGAAACAGACAAATTTTCAGAATCAATCCAGCTTAGTAATTTAATTAAAACAGGAGAACCACAAATACCTACTTCATAAAAAGCTACAGAAGCTAATATAGAAGCTAAAAATAAACAAGTTATAGTTATAATATGTGATCCTGTTACTCCTATTTTTCTACCCATTAAACCAGATACAATAGAACCTAATAACGGTAAAATTAAAATAGATAAATACATTATGTTCTTAGTGAGATATTTCCTCTTACAGAGATTATAAATTATTTAATATTAATTATAAAAAGATGCAATATGTTATCTGGAATAAAATCAATTTATTATTAAGGAGAATCTACTATTTAATCTTCGTCAACTCGCCTTTTTATTATAACATTAAACAACGAAGCGATATTATTAGACAAACCTTAAAATATAGTTTATATTTTAATATTTTTTAGCAAGTAATTTACCTTTATAACAATAGTAAATAATTATTTTATATAAACTAGAAAAGGAATAAAAAATAATTTATAAGCTTGGTACTATATTTTCATTCTTTTTTTTATTATAAAGCTCCTTTTCCTTTCCCTAAAAATACGTGAAATATTATTACCGTATTTATTAAAAGGGATCGAATTTAGAATTTAATTAATTTTATTAGAATGTATAACGTGTAGTCTCTGAGAAATATTTTAAATTTTCAGCTGGTATCTTTAATTTTATTATTGGCACTATTACCAGGAAAAAACTACACCTTACTTAAAATTTATGTTTTTTAGTATAGGTCTCTCTATTAATGTAGAAATACTTCCTATTAAATAAAATAAAAATTTTATCACTTTTTTACATGTTTTTATTAAAAACTTGTAGTAATATTTTTGTTAAAGAGTTCCAACTTATAGTTATATGCATTAATTTTTAAATTAAGGACCAAGAGTTTTATTTATAATCAAAATTTATTTTTATTAATTAAAGGTAATAGAGATAAACCACTATTTAGTGAGAATCAGGATTCTTTAGAGTTTTAGAATATAATTTATAATAGAAAGATTAAATAAAATAAGGATAAACAATAAACCTAAATATAGGCATTGATTTAGCTTTTATATACAGTTTGTATTTATTACCATGTTTATGGATATTCGTCTCTAAATTAAATTTAGAATTTAATAATTTTTGTAAAATAATATGTTCTTTTATTGAATAAGAGAGAGTATTAAAATAAAAGCCACTTTCTGATAAGCTACCGTCATCCATAGCCCAAAAAGCTAAAGATCGTGGACTAATAATATTTTCTATATCAGAAGATATAGTTTTTTTTCCATTTACAATAAATAAATAAAAATTAGATTAAGAGAGAATAAACACCGAGTATATAATTTTAAAGAAAAAGAAGCATCACGTGCTTGAATTAATAAAGGGTAATGTGTACAAAAGGGAGCTAATTTTTGCATTAAATATAAGACATAAGGTAAATGAACAAAACCTTGATTAAATTGAATCAAGGCATTACCATTTGCACTTTTGTTATGAATATAAGCATCACCTAACATTATACCTATTATTATTTCTAATTGTTCTTTTGTTAAAAATATGTTATTTAATACTTCTTGAGATAATCTAAACCCTAATGTAGATCCTTGACATTGACCATGTATTACAATTGATTTATAAATAGGATTTAAATCTATTTTTTGTAAAGTATTTGAACCTAATTTTATTACACGAGATTTAGGATAAATATATTTACTTTCTCTTTCTTTTTTAGACATTCCTGATCAAGTAGCAAAATCTCTTATAGTATTAATATTATATCTAGCCTTAATCCCTATTTGAGTACGAGTACAAAAGATATTATCCTTAAAGATAAATTTAAATAAATTTAAATAAAAAGTTTTTTCTCTTACTCTAAAATTAGGATGGAAGGTTATAATGTGTATATTTTTATTAAAATATAATTCACCTGTCTCTTCAAATCCTGTATTCATAAACTTAGAGTTTTTAATTAAAGTACAAGTCTTAAATTTTGAATGGATTAGTGCCCTAAAACCTTATTTAATTAAATAAAAATTTTGATTATAAAACAAAGCTACCTTCAATCTGTAATAAGCTATAAGAATACTTAAACCGATTACTGATTCGGCACCTGCAATAGCAATAATATATATAGCAAATGTTTGACCTATATTATCATCAAAACCAAAGCTAGATATTAAAATTAATAAAGTACTTTTCAATAATCTTAAAATTTTTCAAATCTCAGATATTATTAAAAACGGACTATTTCTTATTCCTAACTCATCTTTTCTCTTAATAACTAAACATATAATCTAAAAAAAAAGGTAAATAAAGAACATTAAAATCCTTTTTCTTTGTAAATATATTTTTGTTTAAGAAAATTTAAAGATTAGGACCTCACGTATAGTCTCTAAGATATTATACCACTCATTTATATCTCCTCAATTTTTAAAGCCAAAAAGCGCCTTCGATCCCAGCCATAACTGTTTCTTATATGTACCCTTTAGAAGAAAGGGTAGGGGGTAAGAAAAAAGGAGAGAAGCCGAAGGACTAAATTAGAATGGATTAAAAAGGATAAAATTTTACATTATAGTGAGATTTATCATTAACTATTACTAGTTAAGGCTGTTACCCTTTTACAGTTACTTTTTGTTAGTTATTTAATAAGTAAACCTTTTTTTTTAAGTTATCTTAATTTTTTAATTAAAGATTTCTATCGGTGTTCATACCCTCAGCTATTGATAGAATTTTAGTTATCCCGATAGGGTTTAAATGTTCCTTTTTAAGATAAAGATTATACCCTTCACAAAAATCTAAGTAGTCTAATTTTTTAACTCCTTGTAAAGGGTATTTGTTTAAGAAATCTATTAAACTTATGTTATCCTGATAAATAATAATTTGAGGTATTATATTAAACCTTAGATCCCCTTTAGGTTTTTTATATTTACTTAAACTAAAGGAACCATCAGTATTAATGAAACCTGATAACCAAGCTTCCGTCATTAAGTTTAAAGAAGGAGTATAACTAGGCGGAATAATAGGTTGAACATTAGAATATTATTTGGATAGATTTAGATTTAGACCCTTTTTAAACGCAGCTTTAATATAAATGATTTTATGCAAACCTTCATCAGTTAAATGATCCCCTGTTTGAATAATATCTAGAACATTACTCCATAAGTTAAAATATACTAATTTATAAGTCATTAAGGAATAATTTTTAAAATGTTCTTTAATAATTAAACCATTATGCAAGCCTACTACATAATATAAATAAATATGTTTAAAAGTTGTTATAAATCCTATGCCGCCAAAAAATGATTTTATGTTCATAAGCATTTTATGATTTTCTGATGACTTAGCCGCAACCATTACATACCAAGGTACTACGAGCAACCTTGATTTTTTTTTTTACAAGGCTAATAGAAAAAGAACCATCACCGTCGGTTAAACCAGTTATTTGCCAAGGAAGTATAACCTCTCCCCTTGGGGATTCTGTTATCAATTTACATTTTACGCTTGACCTTGATGTTAAGCTAGTATCCGGTAAAGGGGATTTAGTGCTATATAAGGAAGACTGGAAACCGTGTAGCCTTAAGGGTAAATTTTTTATCTCATGTAAGGAAAACAAAGTTAGATCCAAACAAGGACGATAGATTTTATCTGTATTCCTATTTATAAAAATGGGTGATACTGAAGAAGAGATATTATTCCTTTTCGTTAAACTCAACTTTAGCTTAAGATATAAAAAATAAAAATTAAGATCTAAATTTAAAAAATATAAAACCGCTAAAAATTATAAGTCAAAAAAATAAAGAACTTATATAGTAAAAAGCGTGTTCACCATAATAATAAGGTAAATAATCACTAAAGTAGCTAGTAACAGCTAAAAGCATTATTTCTATAGAAATAATCAATAAAATTATATTTTTTCTATTTAAAATAAAACCTAAAATACCTATTAAAAATAAGAATAATGACAGATTCATAATAATTGTTTTGTTAATATCCTTAGGGTACCATTAATAAAGGAAATATTTGACATAAGGCAATTAAAATAAAGTAAATTGCTCCATGATATTTTATTAAATGTAATCATAATTTATTTTTTTTTAATCAACTAAAAACTAAAATTAAATCTTCTAAATATTAACGGATTCTACAATGTATCAATAAAAAGAGAAAAACTAATAATTATATCTAGCTTCCTTCATGGCTTGGCCCTTTGCTACCTAAAGATTATTATAAATATAAGGCTTCGCCCTTCATTTTAAAGTAGTATCACTAAATTAAAATAAATTTTACCATTATTAACTTCACGAGAAAACAAAAAAAAAATAAAGTATGATTATTTATATCTTTAAATCGAGCCCTTCCAGATTCGAACTGAGACCTCCCTAATTGACAATTAGGTACTCTACCATTTAAGCTAAGAGCCCTTATTTTTTAAAAGATTTTCATATATTTTACAATTTATTTTTTCTTAATTTTTTTTTTTTATACTCCTATAAATATACCTTAAAAAAAAAGATTAACTTACTTTTTCCTTTAAATCCTCAATTTTATTATAACTTATCCTCCGAACTACCCTCCTTATTTGAGGTTTTATAATCAAATTAAAAGTGTGTGCTAGAGCGATAAAAGTAAAAAAACTAAAATAAGATAAGTTTATAATAACAAGAGTGAGGTGACTCGAACACCTACCGACGATTTTGGAGATCATTATGCTAACCAATTGCACTACACTCTTATAGAAAATATTTATTTAATTTGAAAATAAACTTATTTTATAAAAAAAAAAATACCTTAAAAGTTTTAGTTATTAAAGGAAAAATTAATACATTATTATTTTTTTAAACTAAACTTTCTTTTTATTTTAGAGACATATATTAATTATATACATTTATATTTATTAAATTTCCTATATCAATTAGTATTTTTTACCTTTTATAAAAACTTTTTGCCCTCAATACTTTAAAATATTATATTAAAAAAATATTAAAAATGGTAATTAATTATTAATTTAAGTCAAATTAAAATTAAAAAAAAACCTTTAATTAAATAAGGATCAAGAAAACTTTAAATTATCATTATTAACAATAATTAATATTATAATGAGTCTTAAAACAATTGATATTACTCTGAAGAGACCTAAGTATAGTAATAAATAAACAGTCATTTAATGACTTTAGAGTAAGTAGTTTTTTTTTAAGTAAAATTAAATTTAGTTACAAAAATAGAAAGAAAAAATTTAAATAAGAAGGGGTTAAAAAAGGAATAAGATTATGATCGGGAACTTAATTTAGTGATATACATTCTTACAACTTGTTGAAATGTAAATACTGGTAAAATATATTTAGAAAATACATAAATCAAAGCTAAAAGTGTTAAAAATGAAAAAAATAGTTGATTTATAAAATAAAAAGGTATTAATTGAGGCATAATTTAAAAAAAAAATTTTTTTTTAAATGCTTTAAAATAATAAATAATAGCTACAGTAACCTATTTACTTATCTTAATTTTTAGTAAAATTAAATGAATTATTTCCTTATAATTTTTATCTTTCCCTCTCACTTTAACTAAAAATGGAATTATTAGGAGAAAGGAGGAAAAAAGAAGAAAGGATTGATAAAAAAAGTAGTAAACTACCTTTTTAATATTAAAATTAAAACCAAAATAAATTATTAATAACAAAGTTAAAAATTTAAATATAGTAAATAATTATAAGAAATAAATAAACTTTAAGATAAATTAAAAATAAAAGTTATTATTAGGAAACTATGAAGCTTTTAATAAATTACAAAAATAAAAAGCTGTCTCACCCTAAATTTTTTTATTTATCTGAAATTAAATCATAAAAAAAACAATTTTTTTAAATCAGATAATTAAAAAAAAAAATAAGGTACAATAGTTTTTTTTATACCACCATACTTTCTATTATTACTTTCTTTTTTTAGTTAAAGATTTAGATCTTATAATTTATGATTAAAAAATATTTAAATAAAATACTTTATTTAGTTTAAATATTTTTTAATTCCTTAGCTCTATAATATTTAGCAATAAATCTAAAGTAATAAAATAAAAATCATAAATTTAGATAACTGAAAGTAGATAATAAATAAGAAAAAACTTTTTTTTAATGAGACATTATGATAAATTTTAATAATTGTAGTCTACTTAAAAGAATTAATAAAAAAAAGACCTAAAAAACAATTTTTTTAATTAATAAAAGAATATAATTAATAATGTATTATTAAGCTTAAATCCTTAAATTTAAATTTATTAAATAATTAACCTAAGACGGTAGACACTTAATGACTTATACTTAGTGATTTATTTTTTTATTATATCTATCTTTTATTAAAAAAGAAAATAAAAATTATAAAAAGGATATAGGGGTTAACATAAATAAAATTAAATTAAAAAAAAATAAAAACTTAAGGTTGATTAATAATGACAAAGTCCTCGCCTTTAAATATAAAGTATCTACATCCTTTTTAATTTCTTTAACTTAAAAAAAAAATAATTTAAAAAGAGTAAAACAAGATAATTTAAATTTAAACATCCAACATTTCTTTAAATTAATATCCCCTAAGGCAATAAAAGCAGGTAGGTGGTAAACCGCCCAAGACTCAAAAGCAAGGAGGATTGGCTAAGGGAGAGGTGCTAGAAACGTTGTATTTTTTTTGAAGAACCTTAAGGGAGCGAGAGCTCTCATATTAAATCCAATACTAATTCCCACTCCAGTAATAAACAGCTATAAATAAAAATAACCATACTACATCCACAAAATGCCAGTAAAGTATAGCAGCTTCAAATCCTTGGTGGTGTGTATCTGTCAAGTGATAATTAATTATTCTGATAAAACCAACTAAAATAAACAAAGTTCCAACTATTACATGTGCGCCATGTAGACCAGTAGAGCAGAAAAAAACTGAACCGTAAACAGAATCAGCAATAGTAAATCCCGCTTCTAAGTACTCAAAATACTGTAATCCTGTAAACAAGATTGCAAATATAATAGTCAGAAGAGTTCCTAAAATTGCACCTGCTCTATTTCCTTGTATTAAAGCATGATGTCCATAAGTTATAAAGGCCAAATAAATTTTTATTTATTTTTAATATTTTTATAAGAGAACCATCTCTGTAAAAGAATTAGTAAAATTAAAAAAACATAAAATTTTCTAGTTTAATACCTCCGATGTTAAATTGATCTTAGCACAAACTGATTTCTATATCTTTTGTAAAATAATAAAATTTAGATTTATTCTTAAGCGGAGGCGAGGCCAGCCTTTCTAATTTAAAGAGTATAAAATAATATACATAAATAATCAATAAAAATTTATTTCGACTGTACATTAAGCATTTTTAAATACCCACTGAATAACCAGTCTGTAGCAGTATATTAGAATACTGACGGTCTCGATTTTTTGTTAAATTATTAACCGTAATTTTCAGTGTCGCCTTTTTTTTTAACCTTTATTTTTTTCTTAGTAATGTTGAGAAAAGTAGATAAATCAAATATTTCGTATTTTTTTAATAATTAATAACTTAAAACCGAAATGAGAGAGATTAATTACCCTCTACAAAATCTATTCCTTTAGTTTTTTGGAGATGTTAAAGTGACTTTAACTTAACATAGAAACAAAAAAAATTAAATTTATCCTTTTGATTTAAATTTGAACATTTAAAGTAAAGTATAAAATAAAATAGTAAAGATTATATTAAAGACTATAAATTTTTGTTGTTTATTTATTTTTTTTTTTACTGAAACTGGTAAGCATGGTAGTAAGCTCTATAGAAAAAATAGATATTTATTTTTTAATTTATTTAACAAAAAATTTAATTAGTATAATTACCTAAGAGATTTATCCTAATTTATAATACATAGTCGGGATCATAAATGGTTTTATTAATTCAATTAAGGCTGATAATTACCCTTTATTAATATAAATACAGAATTGATTTTCTTGCTGAGTTTTATGTACAGTAGTATTTAAACTAAATTTAGATTGAAGTAAAAGAGATAAAAATAAAACCTCAGTATAAGTATATGAATTCGTGGCTATTTTGACTCCACGATCTTTAACAATACATCCGTCGTCCATTATCCAATGAGCTAATCCTTGCGATGTTAAGTATTCCTCAATAAAGTCAGGTATAACTTTTACACCGTTTATATAAAAAGCTTCATAAATCCAATTAAAACTACTAAAAGTATAAGTGTTAAATCGTACTATCTGTCGCGTACCTTTGTCTCTAAATAATGGTTAAGGTTTAACAGAAGAAGAATAACCTAATTCAGATATTAAGGAATGAACGTACAATGCATAATTTAAATTTATAATACTGTAATCAAATCTGATATTTGTACCATGACCTCTTGGATATTTATAAACATAAGCATCTCCTAACAAATGAGAGATCAGTAATGATAAAATATTAAAATTATGAGGGCCTATTCTAGATGTAGAACGATATCTAGGTAAATTAAAAGGCAAAACTAAATTTGATGCCACAACTAAATCTAAAACTCCACCAGTCCATATATTTTTATAATAAAACTCAAAAATCCATGTTAGGCAATCACCTGAGGATAATAGTAAAATCGTATTTAACAAAGGTATAGCAAAAGGATCTAAAACTTCAATACCAAAAGGAGGCCAACTGGCTCCAATTTCAATAGCAGGAGCTAAACTAGAGTGGAAGAAAGCCCAAAAGATAGATAAGAAGGCAAAGATTTCTGATACGATAAATAAGGCTACTCCAATAGTTAAACCACTTTGAACCTCTTTAGTGTGATCTCCCAAATATGTCTAATATTATACATCTAATCCATAAATAATTATAAGAACACGTGCTATTTTATCCGAAGCAAAATTATTAAGATCTTTACATATCGCTAAGCATGACTTAAGCTAGAGCGAATTAATGAAAAAAGAAAAAAGATTAGATATATAACGGGACTATTTATTTATTGTAAATTATAAGAAAAAACATTAGAACTAGATTATTAAAAAAAAATAAGTTAACATAATCTACCTCGATTCATGTTTGATGAAATAGATTTGATTGGGGATCTTCCTGATTCAGTCAAATGTTTTTTAGATTTTATTCTCTTATAAATAGCGACCCAATCTTTAAAATCTTTACTCTTAGTCCCTAGTAATGGAAATTCATAAAAATAATTAATAAGATGGGTTATTTTATCTAAAGAATAAACCCCTGCTGATAGAGTATCAATAGTTTTCAATTTTAATAATTTCTGATTATTTTTAATAATCAATAACTTACATGAAAGAAAATTAGCAATTTATCGCATAATAGGTTCCATAGATGAAGAAGTAGGCCTATCATATGATCGCTGTTCTATTTTAAATAATACTTGAACACTAGCGCTAATAGATATTTTACGTATTTCTGATTTAGGTTTAGCTTCTACTATCTTTACTCCAAAAGGACCATCAGCCTCAGTAAATCCGGTGAACCAAGCATTACTTTTTAAATCAGAGTGATCAAGTAAACTTTCTTCTATGTTTAAAGAATATTTAATGTTTAAGAATCGAATTAGTTTATTAAAAGTTTGATTTTTAGGTGTTCTAAGTTTGTTATGAATTAAGCTTATAATTCGTTTAATCCCTTCTATATCACCTACGATATAACGGATAGCATTAGGGCTTACGACCTGAAAACGCCCTATTCCTCCTAAACAAGATTGAATATAGGCATATTATCCTAAATTATTTATATGAGAAGTAAAGATAACTCGAGGATTAAGTATTCTGGTTAAAGTAGTATGACCTATTGCAGGCAGAGATATATGCCCATCACCTTCCAATAAACCGGCTAAGTAGTAGCCTAATTGATTATTAGACATCAAGTTCAAATCTTTCAAAACTAAATCGAGAGCTTTCTTTTTTTCTTCCTCAGATAAAGGTCTTACAATATTTAACGTGTAGTCTCTAAGGACTTTAAATACTACTAAGTCTAATTTTTTTTATTTAAGAACTTACTACAAATATTAAAGTTTCCTGTTGATCGTTTATCATCTCCCAATTCGCAAGATAGATAAAATAAAATATCTTGTAGGATTATATTAAAACTTACCAACATATAGTTAAATTTTTTAAGCATGAGAGCACATAATCTGGTACCCTCAGCGATAACATCTCGGAACCAAAGAATCATACCAGAAAGAGTTAATAAGAAACCTAAAATTAGCAGATTTCCTCCGTGAGTAAAACCATGAAAATACATTACTGCACCTACCGCCATAGTTAACATTGCAAAACTCGTTAGTAATGGCCAAGGAGATGGTTCTACTAAATGGTAAGGAAAAGCTTGAAACTGTTTTCTATTAATATTTGTCACTATTAATTTATCTATTTAAAAAATACCAAGGTATATAACATCTTTTTATTTTGATTTTTTTTTAACCACTTAGTTAATTTATTTTTTTATTTTTTAATAATTTAATTATATAAATTATAAAACTATTTTAATTTATAATTTTAATTAATTAAAAAAATAAGAACTAAAAAAAAAAGGATGTCATATTATAATCATAGTAGAGATTATGATTGGTTGCTTAAATTAGTGCAGTTATTAACTATCCACTATCTCTTTTAGCTATATCTAATATTTAAAATTTTTAGATAAACCTCTACCCTTAAACTTTAAAATATTTAATGAATATTATATTACCTTATTTCTCTACTTGAATTCATTTTTAATTTATATAAATTTAAAAAAATTGACTAAAGTTTTCAAATTATGGCGGCGGAATCTTTAATTCAGATATTAAATAAACAGATTTAATCTTATTAATTAAGAAAAATGGTTATAACTATTATAATTGCCGAATTAGAGTTATTTTACCAATTCTTTTTTTTCATAATCTAATTTATAATTTTATTTAAAGAATCAAATAGAAGATTTGAATTTTTTTATAATAGGAGGATTTTATTTATTATAATTTATATCTAAGCTTTTATCAAATTTAGCATTAATCAATTAAAAACTTATATTTTATAAATTTTTTCTATTTTAATTTTATTCTCTTTATTTAATGGTAAATTATTAAAAATGCACTATTAAGAGTAATAATGAGAACGGTGGAGCTATTAAATTAAATATTAAAATTTATCCTGAGTCATATCAGTAGAATAAAATCTAACTTTAAGAATTTAACTTTAAGTCTACTTAAACTATAATATTTTTTTACTATTAAAAAAAATGACCTGCTTTAAACTAAGAAACAGCGGAACCAATATTAGTATTAGGATTTATATTAGAATTAGTATTATTATTAATAGAAGGAAGAGAAGAAACATCTAAAACTGACGATTTCTTTTTTTCTACTTTATCTCGCATTATTGTAAAATCACTAAAACCTTTAGAATAATTTAAAATATTTGATTTTAATCGAGAAATTACATTATTAGATTTATTTCTATCTAATTCTAATTCTTTTTTTCGATAATTTAATATATTAAGACTACCGGTAATACTTGCTTTATGTTTAATTTTATTATTTACATTATCTAATAATTTAGACTGTTTATGTTTTATATTTAATTCAATATTATTAACTTCTTGTTCAATAAATACGACTCGCCGTTTTAATTCAATTAACTCCAATTCATCTCTATCTTTTTTAGTTTTAATATCAGATAATCTAGAATTTAAATTAATTAAATTATTTATTTTTAAATACTCTAATATAATAGGATTTATATGTGAAAAATCATAATAATAACCTAAATTAAATAGATGATTATAATAATTAACATCATATTTAGGAGAGGTAAAAATTTTATCAATATAACTATCATAGAATTGTTGTTTATTATAAGCTAAATGACTTATATGTAAAAACTTAGCTAATCTAAATTGAGTAATAGATAATTTTTGTCGTCTAGATATACTTCCTCCATGTATTGTAAGACCATTTATCTCAAACAAATAAACAATATTTCCCCAATGTAAACCTTGAAAAATTATAATAGGATTCATATTTAAAATATCCTTATTTTTTTTTTCATAATCTGATTTATAATTTTTAATATTATTTAAATTATTAAAAAAAGTATGATAATTCATAAATGTAAGAACTAATTTAAATCTAAATTTTCTAATATCCAAACTAGTATATTCTTTAGTAATTATTTTATCTAATATTACATGATTCCAAGATACAAAAATTAAATGTATTTCATTTAAATCTAAATTTCCATCTTCCAAGTTTTTCATTAGATCCCTAATACTTAATTCACCTAAATGTAATTTTATAGAAGCAACTAATTGTTTATTATTTTTTTTAGAATTATGTTTACCTTCTTCAATAAAACTTAAAGAGCTAATTATATTAATTTTTTCTAAATCCATAATTTTATTAAAAGAATTAAGAGACTCTCTACTTAAGATTTTATTTAGTTCTAAATTTAAAATATTATTTTTCATTTTTATTTATTATTATTATTATAAGAATATTTACGATTAACTTTAGCTTTTACTTACCTTAAAAATTATAATAAATAAAAAAGTAAGTATCTTTAAGTAAGTTAATTTTTAAATTTAAAAAGTATATTTAACTCTTAGTAATTTGATTTTTTTAGTTAATTTTAAAAGAAAAAGTTTTTTTAGAATATCTATTTTTTAGTTTAATAAAAAATAAATATATTAAATAATAATGACGTTGCCTAATTATTAAAAAAAAAATAAGTTATTAGCACTAACTTAATATATATAAAAAACTTGATTATTTAAAAATAATTTTTAAAGAAATGGGTTTAACCCAAATAAAATAATTAGTATTTATATTTATTAAAAGAAAATTATTTATTATTAAAAAAAAGATTATAGATAATATAAAATTTGAGAAACAGAAAGATGAAGAGATGTTAATACTAAATTAGGAAAAATTCCTAAAATTAAAGTAGGAATAAGAAGACTTAGTAGTAAAATAAATTCTCGTCTATCTATATCTTTTAGTGGAAACAAATATGGAGAATAAGAACCGTATGAAATTCTATTATAAAGGAAAATAGAATAACAAGCAGATAATACAATTCCTGCAGCACCTAAAGCAGCTACTAAAGGAGATCTAAACCAAGTACCCATTAGTGACATTATTTCTCCAGCGAAATTTAAAGAAAGTGGTATCCCAGTATTAAATAAAGTAAATACTAAGAAAAAAATAGAAAAAACTGGCATATAATAAGCTAATCCTCTATGATAGGAAATCACTCTAGAATGAGTCCGAGTGTATATGATTCCTCCACAACAAATAAATAGAGCAGGACTAACAAAGCCATGAGCTAAACTTAGTAAAATAGCCCCTTCAATTCCTTGTAGATTATTAGAAAACAGTCCTAACATCACTACAGCCATATGAGCTACACTACTATATGCTATGATAGCCTTAGTATCATTTTGTCTAATAGTAGCTAAACTAGCATAAATTAAAGAAATTATGGTTATTGTTTGTACTAAAGGCATAAAATAATTTGTGGCATCTGGTAAAATAGGTATTAAGACACGAAGATATCCATAAGTAGCTAATTTTAAAATAGTTCCAGCTAAAATGATACTTCCTGCTAACGGAGCTTCAACATGCGCTTTAATTAACCAAGTATTTAATGGCCAAACTGGAGTTTTAATAGCAAAAGCTAAGAAAAAAGCTCAGGGTTAAGCATTTAACCATCTCAGGTTCAGCTAGCTTATCTTCTCAGTATAAGATGAAATATTCAAATATACTTTATTTTAGACTTTCATCTAAAAACCGTCACCGGTGAACTGGACCATTCCTTATAATATCATATGCAAATATATTATTATTTTTTTTATTACACTTAGATAATCATGTGGCGTCTGGCCTCTACGCTTTTACAATGACAGTTTCCCAGTCATTGACTTAGTTCGACGATAGCCTAAAAGTTATTCATTTTTCTAACTTTTAGATGTCTCTCGAGTTTGCCACCTCAGATAAAATTATCCTATTTTGAGTCCATATTTTGTCTTTTTATAAAGAAATACCTCCCCCTATGGGAAGCCACGTTAATTTATCAGATATTGAAGATAGGCTAAAACCTTATATATTTTTACAAAAACAAAAAAACCTTATTAAAAAGTAAGGACAAAAAAAAAGGGACAAATAAAAAAAGCTCTCTATCTTTACATTAAATATTCTATTTAAATTTAAATTTAAATTAAAAAGAAGAGAAAGAAACTTGATCAACAGAAAAAGAAAAAATGCAAAGATATTTATTTATAACCATATAATTTATATCTCATAGATGGACAAATATAAGGTAATATTTTAGGTTGAATCTCTTTAATAGACTTAGATGAAATATAAATAGTAGGTTGATTTATTTGTATATGAATACTACATTTTAAATTAAATTTATATATTAATACACTGATTATGAAAACAACTTCTTTAACTGTAAAAGATTGCGTTTGTAATGTTAAACCCATGTTACTTTTAGTTCCATCACCCATTATTCAATGAGCTAATGCTTCATAAGTCAACATATTATATAGGTTTAAAGGTACTATCTTTTTTTTATTGACATAAAAAATATTATACCACTCCGTAAAACAAGGATAAGATCTAGTAGCGAAAACAATACCATTAAAAATTTTACCATTAATACGAGTACTAGTCAATCTAGGGTTTGCACTACAATAATGAGATAGTTTATTAAAAACATAGAAAAAATATTCTAATTTATTTATGGTTTGTTTAAAAGCTAATAATGTATTTCCTGCTTTATTAATAAATAACCAACCGTCTGATAAAAGGACACCTAAAATAATAGCTTCTAAATTAAAGGGTATTTTAACCATATATCTTACTATAGAAGTATATGGTGGATACTTTACAGTTGAACTTAAATTTGATCCAAATACGACTAATTCTTTACATTTGTTATTATTTGGTAAATAATTTCTGTTTGATCTAGGAAATCTTTCTAAAAGATTTAGAGTATTTTTATTTTTATAAATAATTCTGCTGGTCATATCTCTCTTACTGAAGGAGAGTGACAACCATAACCATTTTTGACTTTCTAAACTTATTTCAGATAAAGATATAAGCTGCAAATCAGTAGAACCTAAATTATAGTAAATAGTCATAATAGCTAATAACATAAATAAAGAACCAAAAAGCGTATAAAGAAATAATAAAAAGGCAGCTCTTATTCTAGATTCACTCGCTCCCCATGTTAAAATTACAAGAAATAACGGTATTAATACACTTTCAAAAAAAATATAAAAAAGTAATAAATCTAATACTACAAATACCGCTATTTGTAATGTTTCTAATATTAAAAAAGATATAAGAAAATATTTTATTTTTTTAGTTATATCTGTCCAATTAGATAATAAACATAAAGGAGTTATAAAAGTAGTTAATAGAACAAAATATAGTGAAGTTCCATCTATCCCAACATTTAAATGACAAAAACTTAATTGATTAAATTCATAAACAAATTGATATTCACTAATATTAGAATCAAATTCTATCCACATAAATATAGAAACTATTAAATTAAGTAAAGAAATTGATAATGCGATTTTCTTCAATTTATTTTTAGCCATTATAGTGTTTTCTTCAATAGGAAGTAATATTAAACAACCTATAAGAGGAATAAGTAGAAGTAATGTGATCATAATTAAAATTTTTTAAAGTATATTAAATTTATTAAATACCTTATTCACACAGATTAGTGGAATACTTATATTTTTAACTAACATTATTATCTTTGGTAAGCAAGGTTATTATTTTATTTTTATTTTACTCTATAAATTTAATTCAGCCTCTAAATAATAAATTTAGCAAGAAACAGCTAAATATAAATATAAACTAAAATTAAATTTAATATAAATAAAAAATGAGAGCTAATAAATATAGCCCTACCTTCTACCTAAATAATAAAATATAGGGCAGAGCCAGATAAATAAATTATTTATTTATAGAGACACTGATTTTTGGTTTTTGCCGAAAGGGGGAATCGAACCACCTTTTGAATCTTACAAGGAAACTGTTTTACCTATTAAACTATTCCGGCTCTAATTTAATTTTTTATATTTGTTTTAATATTCATATTAAATTTTTTAGAAACTATTAAATTAAATATAGATTAATAATTTAAAGATCTGACCCCGAAAATTAATTATCCTTTTTTCTTATCTCTCTTTCCACCTTATTTACTATTTATTAAACTTTTAAACAGAGGATTATTATTATTAATTTTTTTTTTTATTATATCTTCTTTTTTTAACTGAAATATTTAAAGAATTTTATTAATATTTTAATTCTATCTTCTTTCTTTTATTTATTTTTTTTTTTATTTTTTTTGATCTTTACCAGATTCGAACTGATAGCTACTGTATGAAAGACAGTGATTTTACCATTGAACTAAAAGACCTGAAACTATTATATTTTATTTATTTTATTTTTTAAGAAATACAGTTAAAAATATATCAAGAATAGTTTTTATGAAGTAAGAAAAAAATAACTTATTAATATTAAATCACAGAATAAGGAAAAATCAGAAATTTACTTTTACTTTATTTTTTCTTTTTGTCGCTCAAATCAAAAAAAGAAAAAGCGCTTATTTTTTTATTTAATATTTACTAGCGAAATTAGGAATTGAACCTAAACTAACAGATCATGAGACTATTGTGCCACCTTTACACTATTTCACTTATTTTTAATTTATATTTACTACGAGTAATCAGATTTGAACTGATGATCTCTACTTGGAAGGTAGATGCTATACCAACTTAACTATACTCGTGCTTATTCATAAGATTAAAAAAAAAAGATTAATTTTGAGAATATATATTAATAAAAAGTAAAAAAAAGAAAACACAATTAACTAAGATTCTATATAGATTCGTGTTTGCTATTTTTAATAAAAGCACTATTCTAAATAAAAAGGCTATTCTAAATTTAAATATGAGCTAATTTTTTGACCTTTTTTCCAAACAACCGTCTCTCTATTAGGGGATAGAAAGAAATAGAAGGGCCTTGGAGAGGAAACAAGACAGATAAACTCTACACCTTGCCCTTTTAACTTAAAGAACAGAAATTATAAACTAAATTAAAGAATCATAAATTATAAAAATGAATTGAATTTTTTTAATGTTATAAATTTAAACTAAATTCGTATAAAAAATAAATCATAAGACTATGGCTTTAAATGTTATGAAAAAAAAGAAGTAAAAAAATAAAAAAAAAATAAAACTAACATTTTATATTATTAACACTATCATTGAAACAAGAATACGAACAAAGAGACTCGAACTCTTAAGGATTAAATCCACTCCTGCTTAAAAAGAGTATGTTTACCAATTCCATCATGTTCGCTTTTTTTTATTTTATTAAAAAATATAATATTCAAATATTATATTTTAAGACCGAAGAAGTAAAAATGAAACTATTTTATTTTTATGTCTTAAGACCGTAAGGACTCGAACCTTAATACCATCCATTATGAGCGGATTGCATTACCTATTATGCTACAGTCTTTATTTAAATTACAAACATAAATAAATGATGCTATTTCCATATAAATCTCTTTTATTAAACAAAAAAAAATTAAAAATTAATCTCAAACCCTAGCACCAGTGAAGTTTAATATTAATTAGATTCAAAAACCTAAATAAAGTTAGGTGCACATTACTAAGAAGCGAAATAAAAATAAATTAAAACAAAAAACAAATATTTTAAATAAAAATTTTAAGTTAGTAGCAAGAGGCTATATTTTAGAAAGAATCCATTTTTTAACAAATTTATATAGTTTTAAACTATCCTTATTTAATTTGATATTTATAAATAAAGATAGCCAAAGATAACTTTTTTTTAATTATTTCTTTCTGATTCTGTTTTATAAACATAAGCTAAATATTTAGAATTTAATCTGAGAATAACTTATTAACACTTACATTATAAACTTTTTGTAAAGAACTATTAATAACATTAATCATTTTAGTTAAATCATTAACAACACCATTAATATTTTCAATTAAAAAATAATAGACTATTTGATTTAAATTATTAACAATTATTCCTATATATATAATATAAACAAAAAAAAAATTTTTTTTTATAATCATTACTATTCCCTTTTTGTTTATTTTTTTTTTATTCTACCTTTTATTTTTGGTTTATTTACTCAATACAAATGATTATTAATATCCTAAGTAATATATCTAATATTTTTTCTACTTTTTATTAACTGTTACATCATTTAATTTGTTTTTAATAAAATAAATTTTTTGTTCCATCACTTTACTTTCAACATTTACATCTATCTATACTTGTATTAATTTTAAATAAATTATTTAATTTATCCTTCTCTTTTAGAAAAATTATCCACCCTTACTCTAGTACATCCTTACTTACCTGAAAGGAGAGTAGTTAAAACAAGAGAACTAAAATTTCCAAAACTTAAACCAAATTTACTAAATTCATTCTAGATATCTCTTCTTAACTTTTGTTTTATCTATTTTTTACAGTTATTGCTTTATTTAAAAATAACGTAATACAAATTATTTAACAGGGCAGGGTCCCTTAAGGGAGGCATAGATTTCTTATGTATTTGATTTCTTGCATTAATATTTTACTTGCAATTTGATTATGTGACATTTAATAAAGATAATTACGATACATATATTGATTTTAAGGCTAGTATAACGCGTAGATTCTTTATTATTTTAATGATTAGTATAGTATCTTACATTAGTTTAATAACGTTTATTAACTTTGAATTATATAAATCAATAATATTAGATAAACATGTTAGTGGTTTAAAAGGTAGATAATTATATATGTATGGCTCCGCCCACCCAAATAAAAGTGGTAATAACGGTGGTAATAATAGCGGTAATAACGGTGAAGATCAAGGTTCAAAGAATGTGATAGAAAATGAAAATAACATTAATAATAAAGGTAAAAATAATCCTAGTATTGAAAATAAGATTATAAATAAGAATACTATAACTAATGATGGTAAATATACTTCTCCTAACCTTAGTATTTCTGGTTCTGCTCTAGGGCCCTAAAATTAGGTTGTTAGATATAATAATAATCCTTACTCTAGTAGTAAATAATAAGGACTTAGGTCATTATTTGGAAAATTTATTTTTAAATAAAAATAAAAATGAGAATCAGGTATTTTAAAAAATAATACAGGGATATCTAATGATACAAAGAGATAAAGAAAAAGAAATATCAATTAATGCAATTAAAAAAAATAAATAAAAATGAGATAAAAGAAAAAAATGATAGTGTAGGTATTCTTACTAAATATAGTTTAAATAAAATAAATAAATTATTAAATTGTAATAATGTTCTAATTAAGTTATTATTCTCAGATGAAAAAAAAACGTAAATAGCATAATAAGTATAATACGTAAATATATGATTGAATATTTAAATTGTAAATATAAGAATTTTCTAGTTGATAGATTTGATAATATAACAGTACTTATATTATTAAGTGATATAATTGATTTTGGTTTTAGTGAACGTGACTTATTAATCAATTAAATAAAAATATATTATAGATAACGTAAATAATGAGTTATATTTTAAAGGAGGGTATCAAGATAATAATTCTAAATGAGGGACGTATCTTAATTACCATATATAAGTAAATTATCAATGGTACTACTTTGGTTAGTATCATATTTGCTATTCGAATAACTAGTTTTAATTAAATGAGGATGACTTATATGTCTTTAATATTATCTCTGGCTCCCTTAAGGGCTCCGCGCTCCGCCGCCTAAAGTAATGTTAGATCAAATAAGAAATATTAAAAAAAATGAACCAGATTATCCTATGAACTTTTATTTGTAATAAATTATGAAGAGATTAGTACTAATTAAAAAAAAAGTATATTAAATAAATATAAAATAAATTAAGCAAGCATTATTATTACTTCTACTTTAACTGATATAAAAAAAATTATTCTAAGTTTAACTTTTTATATTTTATGAGCAGAAAAGGAATCGAACCTCTCTCGGTAACTAGACCAATTCTTTTACAGAGAACCACCATTACCATTCGGTCATCTGCTCTAAGTGATTAAAAAGAACTTTAAAAAAATAAATATACTCAAAAATATTAATAAATATAAATAATTAACTTATATATGGAATATTCATTATTGATAGGGCTTATGCCCTGGGATAGAATCGAACTATCGTTACTACTTCTTCAGAATAGCGCTTTAACCACTAAGCAACCGAGGCTTTACTAATTTAAAATATAAATATCAAATAAAAAAGATTTTTACTATCTATAAAAAATATTAATATAATTAAAAAAAAAATATTTTTATTACATCTATTCTCTATTTTTTTTAAGGTTTAGCTTATATTTGATTTATTTATTGAAAATGGTTTATTTAATATAAGTTGTTTTTTTTATATAATATAATGATTGAAGTAACTAAATACAATTAATCTCGATAATATAAACTAAAAACCAAATTTTTTTAATCAATTAGAATAATTTATCTTAAGTAACTTTTTTAATTTAACTAAAATTTTACCTTACTTTTTTTTTTAAGTATTATTTTTTATTTATTTTAACATAAGAAGACTGAGAATAAAGGAAAAGAGAACTATAAAAAATCTATATCTCTTCTCCTTATAAAGACGTATCACAAATCTTAAAGTCATGCGTGTTTATCTATCCTTATTATAACCATTTATAATGAAAGCATCCGGACTTGAACCGGAAACGTTCTCCTTAAAAGGGAGACACTCTACCGATCGAGTTCTGCTTCCGTACTTTAAATTTATTTATCTAGATATCCGATTTTAAATTAAAGCTCTAAATACTTAAATGTATTTAACTAATTCAGTTAAAAATTTATTAATTTTAAATAAAAAGTTTAAATAAGTAAACAAGAAAAGTAAAAAAACAACCAAAAGTTTTACTGAGTTGATCAGATTCGAACTGATATTAAAAAGCCATTACCAAAAAATGGTGTTTTTCCAAATTAAACTACAACTCATTTTTCATCTCCTCGGATAGTTATTAAAGAAGGATTATTAAAAAAAAAAGAATTCTTTTTTATTTTATTTTTTTTTTGTTTCTAAAAATATAAATAATCATTTATTTTAATATAAAAAAACTACTTTATTTTATACGTTAAAGTATAAATTATAATCTATCACACTTTAAAGTAATAAAATAAAAACTATTTTTAATATACTTATTTCTTTCTTTTATATAATTATACTATTTTTTTATCTAAAAAATATTTTAAAATTAGAATCAGATATTGAAAGATATTTATTTTCTGTACTTTCTAAGTGATTATTTGATATATTTTATTTACTGAAAAATGTTATCTATTTAAAAAGATATTCAAGTATAATACTTAAACTAATTGAATATATTTGATCCTATTTTAGCTAAAAAACGAAGTAAAATAAATAATTGAAAAAATAAATATGTAATTTTATTATTAAATTACTTTACTAATAATCTTTATAAAGTTAGCCGTACATCAAAATTAAAAAAATTAAAAATTTTGTAATAATAATTATAATTTTATTCTCACTACTTAATCATATTATCGATTTTTTTTATAAAATTTAAGGTATTATACTTTTTTTTTTATTAAAAAAAATATTTGTGATTATTGGAGAAAGAAAGAGTTGAACTTTCATTTTTGTAGTGCAAATACAACTGATTACCATTATCATATTCCCCCTCATTTTTTTATTATTTTTTTATATTATAAAATCATATAAGATAAATATCATTAAAGAAATATTTATTAAATATTTGATATTTAAATCTCTTTTAAATATAAAAACATAAAAATGACTCTTTCCTGATTCCTTTATTTTGTTAAACCAACGCTCCCTTGTACTCAAAAAAATAACTAATTGTAATAATGAGTGCTAGGTAGATAATAAGCAAAAATGAATAAGATCTAAAACCCTGGACAAAAAAAATACTAATAATACAAGTAAAAATTTAGAATCTTTACGATAAATTATAAAAATTAATGATAAGACTGATTTTTAAATTTAAGTTTAAGATATATTTAGCTTAAAAATATAAAATTAAATTATGAAACGCGGATACTTCCCTCGCCACCCATCTCCCTCTTCCTCTACCATTTTTCGAGAGCCAAAAGGGAAAACGCTAAAATCCTTATTTTTCGGATACTTTAATTCGTTACACTGTACTTGAAATAAAATATAAATAACAGGGGTTTATCATAAATAAAAATAAAATAATAATAAATTATTTAAATATGGTGTAGGAGGCCCACCCTAACTTTTGGATTTTTTAAGATAAAACCAGAGCTTTTAACCTAATAATTTAAATTAATTTTGTTCTAACCAGGATAAATATCTCTCAGCAGGAACACTTTCTACACTAGTAGGCATGAAGCCATGATATACTCCACATATTTCTGAGCATTGTCCATAAAAGACCCCTTCTCTATCGGCAAACATAGATGATTGGTTAAGTCGCTAAAAGTAATAATAATAATTTTTATAGTCTAGTTTAACTTTTACGAAACCCGTGCCCAGTTATCTTTCCTTTGAAATATTAGGCATAATAAAACTCATAAAGTCCTTTATATTATTTAGTTTTATTCATATACCGTTTTATTCTTTTAATAGGAGACTTAAGTATCTCTAAATAAGTAAGTAAATCAGAGATCGTACTAAACTAAACAGCAGTTGTTTCTATTGTGTCTACTAATCTAATGAATCTGTTAAGTTAAGATTTATGATATCCTTTCTATTCCGCTCGACCAGCCTCATCACTTTATCAATCCGGATGCGTTAAAAATAAACAGGAATACCAGATGGGCTAACAATTACCGAGCATTCCAAATTTATATAGCGATTAATATATTTGTTATCTATTTTTCCGTATAATTCTTATGCAGCATCACTGGAAGACTGGTAAGTTTAAAATATTGTTAACTTATTAGAAAGATAAGCATAAAGTAAATAAGGTTTTAAATTATATAGATCTATCCATGAAATATAATCATCTGTTGTAAATTTAGATACATCTGGTTTACCTTAAAACAAAAAAAAAATTATTATGATTTACAATATACAATTCCTTTTAAAAAACAGAGCTTTTAATAGTATAATTAATATAATTTATATATCTATTTTATGTAATCTTAAGAATTCCAAGTTATTTTTGATGCCGCATTGCTCGATTCAAAAAAATATAATAAATTCTTTATCTTTAGTAGATGCAATTAATGATATTAAATCTGAATGACTTAAACCGATATAATTTTTTCTCCAATTCCTAAATGGAAAAATAACCATACTTTTATTATTAAGTAAAGAATTATAATTACTTATTATAGCTTGTTCGTAAATATATGCTTCAAATTAAAAAAATGAGAGTTAAATATATTGATCCTTTGGCGGCGTAGCGCGAAGCCCTTAAGGGAGCCAGATATAATTGCCTTTATCAAAGTATCACCAAAAGATATACAAGATATATCATCTTTAAAGAAAATCGTAGAATAATTAAGACTAGTGACAATAAGACGTCATGTGAAACTATTTAAACTTTGAGTAAATACTGAAGAATCCAAATAAGTATTGCCTCTATAGTAAAAACAGGTACTATTTATAATACGATCTTTAAACCGAGTGTAAAAATCAACAATTGAGCCTACGTATTGTTGATTAGTAATAATATTTGTAAAAAGATAAGATCCGGATCTTCCGACATATTATTTAAGATGTTTTTCTTTATTATTATTTTTTACTTTATAGTAGGAAATTTTGTAATTATACTACTATTTTTTCAGTAGTAATTATATTTGTATAATCTTTTAAAAGTATAAATAACCAATGACAGTGATAGTGTAAATATTTTGAAATATTTTATTAATTTACCTTAAGGGAGGAATTCTATCAAATATTTTTATTAATCTTTTACGTGCAGCTTGTATATTTTTAGTATCGTGCCAGGGAACATAATTAATGACACTGTTTGCCCTAAAATAATTGTTATGAAGACCTGAATTTACTTTAGATTTATCTTCTTAAATATTTAATTATTGAATCTAAACACTTTTACTATTAAAAAAAAAATAGATTATTAATAAAGGAGATAAAACGATACTGTTTATTTTTAAGCTGATAACAAAATAGAGATAGTTTATACTTAGCTCGATTCATTTCTATTTATCTAGTAAAATAATGATTTAGACACTGTTTAAGTAATATAACCATTATTATTTTATTACTTTTTGGACTCTTTCTTCATAAATAATTAGTAATTTAAAAAAGTAGAATTAATTATTAATAATTCATATATAGCCTCTGAGGTTTATTTTTAAACCTGCTGATTTTCTCTAATATATAAGTAATTTTTTATATAAAATAAAATATAATATATAGTACTTATTTATTTTAAAAGGTCCCAGCATTTTATGAATAACGGGCCGTCTTCTTTTTTTAACCCGGTACAGCATCTATTTTTATACCTAAAGAAGGAACAGCATAATCATGTAATACGTCTGCTGCTGTAACAATTAATCGAATATGAGTATCTACTGGGATTATTAGTCTTTGATCCACATCTAATAATCTAAACTGACCTAACTCTAAATCGGATTCTGGGATCATATAACTATCGAATTCAATAGCATCTCCGCTTTCAGTAATGTAATCGGAATATTCATATGACCAATACCATTGATGACCTGTAACTTTAATTGTTATTGTAGGTGATGTTACTTCCATTTTATTCTTTTTATCTTTAAAATAAACTAATTAAAAATCATTTATTTGATTTTTTAGAAACCAAACGGATTATTGCTTTCCTTAAAATTTATTATTTGAAATAATAAGGAAATTATTATTTTGGCTCCGCCGCCGAAGGATTTGTATTTTTTTTTAAGTATAGTAAAAAATAAACAGAATAATACGGACTTTTTCTTAAAATTAAATAATTTTACATAAAGGATAAGAAAAATTTAAATTGAATTTTTTTCATAAAAAGTCTCTGAAGAGTTTAAATAGACTCTTGCAAGTAATAAATATTTTTTTTTATTTTAGGATTTTAACTTTATATAGCTTTTTATATTTTATTTGTTAGTTTGCCTTTTCGTTTATTCTATTTATTATTTTTTTCTCCGATCATCAAAATAAAAAGGGAAAATGTAAATAGTGTAAGAACTAATACTTTAAAATTTAATAAAAATAAAGTACTAAAATTTTTCTTATCTTCTTGCAAACAATGAAATTTAACCTGAACTCAGATTTATACAGTTATTTTTTTATTCTGCAGTTTATTTGACATTTTTATTTTATAGTTTATCTTTGCCATTATATCCTATTTTTTTTAATCCTTTTTTTAAAGTAAGGCTTTCTCGTAACCCATCCATTTAAAATATCTTTCTTATATCTACTACCCTCTGCCTACCAGCCAACTTGGCGGCTGGTGATATGAACCCCATATGGGAGTATTTAATCGCTTTCTATTTAAGTTAGATTAATAATACTTATTAAATAAAAAAATGTTTAAATTAAATAAATGTGTTTATTTTGTTTTTCCAAATTTATAAAATGTCGAAATATGCATGTATGGTTTAACTAAATCCTTATCCTTAAATTTTATTAATGAATTTGCTTTTATGTAAATAACAGGTCTATTTTCATGTGATTGAACTGTTACATTTAAATCAAAATTATTATGCAATATTCCTGCTAATTTATATACATCATTAAAATTAAAACCCTTAGTATGAAGATATAACCCTGAAATAGCCTAAGCTCCATCGTCCATAAACCAAAAAGCTAGAGCACGAGGAGTTAATTCACTAATTAAATCGTTAGATATAAATTTAGTGCTTTTTCCGTTAATAGTAGTATAAAATCACTTATGTTTTTTATAAAATAAAAAAAAGGATAATTTTATGTACGCACTGTTAATAAATGAATTAGTGTACCTTTTATAATTGATTTATAACTATCAGGTTTTGATTTATATAAAAAAGATAAAAAAATTAAATGAAAACCATAGATATTCAAACCGTTAAAATGTTTGAGTAAAAGAAAAATAAGGGTTCTTAGAAGTCTTGCTATAAAAGAGCCCTCCGTAACCCAGGATATGCCCTATAATTTGGGCTCTTGAAAACGAAGATAAAATAGTAATATCTCTACATCTTTGATTAAGGCGGATACCAATACTTTAGTATACGGGACCGAAAGAAATTATAGAGGTACAATTAGATTGTAATTTAGTAAAAGATTTATTGCTAATTCTTAATACTTTTTCCTCATTTACCCTTTAAAGTTCCGGCTACGCCGTGCAGGGTTTGCTTCGCTCCTTATCGTTCGACATGAGTTGAAAAGACCCCCAAAGACGTGTTCCATATTTGCGTATACAAATAACTGTAGATACAAAATAATTAAATTCTGTATATTCTAGTAATGAATCCAGTAAATATAATAATCTAAAACTAGGAAAAGCAATAGCTATTAAAATTAGAGCAGGAGTAATTGTCCATATTAACTCTATTAAAGTACCATGATTTAAATATTTATGAATAATAAGAGATTTGCTATTATTGTAAAAGTAAATTATAGAACCTAATAACCAAAATACTCCAACTGAGATAACAACTAAATAAAAAAAAATAGTATTATGTAATTCTACAATACCTGTAAATCCTGGAGATGCCCCATCTTGAAACCCTAACTGCCAAGGTTGAGCGAGATCATTAGAGATTACATTAAAAAAAGATAAAAAATTATACATATTTAAATTTAAATAAAACTAGTATCGTCTGAGATTTTAACTTTAATTAATTTAAATTTATTTTATTTTTTTGCTTAAAAAAGAAAAGTAGAACAAATTTTTCTTAACTTTATATTTTAATTTAACTTAAATCCTTTTCTTGTTTAAAAAAAATAGCAATATTAAAAATATGGAATAAAAAGGGAAAAATAAAATAAATATAAAGAAGCGAGAAATGAAAATTAATAATATTTAATGTAAATAAAAATTAACCGTGATAAATAAATGTAAATTTCCTAATTAATAGGTGAAGGAAAAATATATCATTAATACATTAAAATGACTCCATTTAATAACTAAAACGATTTTCATATTTTAAGTAAAGAAATGGTAAAAATAAATATAATTTAAATATTTAAGATTTATTTCCTTAAATTTTTTTTTTTAATAAAAAGTATGAAAAGTTTATAATTAATCACTCACCTTATTTTAACATATTTAAAAAGTCATTTTATTATGAGATCCTAAGACACAGCTTATAAAAATTCTTTGTTTTTGTTTTAAAGTATTACCAAAAATTTTTAGAATATATATTTAATTTTTTTTTTCTAAGAAACGATAATAAAATAAAACAAAACCAATCAAAGAAGTAGAGGAATTGAACCCCTAATAAATCCAAAATCTTCTTAAAAAAAAAGGTAAATAATGTTTAAAAAGATAAATAGTATTATTATATATTTAAATTTATACGCTTTATTTATTAAAGACCAGAGTGAAAATTTTATCATATTAAAATATTAAATTATTTATGTAAATTAAATATTAAAACAAGAAATCAAATAGACAAGAAATCTATGCCTCCCTTAAGGGACCCGGCCCCGTAACATATTCACTAAAAAGTAACGCATATATAAAATTACATACATACTTTACAGATAATAAAGTAAATAAACACACTTTAAAAAGAAATAAAGGTTTAATACTTTTACTACATAAATTATTCTTTACTCCTTCTCGTACTTGCATTAAATATGTCCTAAGAAATACTATTCTTTTAATAATCATAGTTATAACAAAGAATAAAAAGATACAAGCAAATACAATTATTAGAAATAAAAATATATTATTAAGACCCCAAAACTGAAATAAATTAAATCTAAATACAATACTACACATCGTCCCTATTACAACTAAAAATAGATAACCTATTATCTTTTTGTTTCTCTGGCTCCCTTAAGGGCTCCGCCCGCCTTTCGGGAGGCGGAGCCCACGCCCACCTATTCTGGCGGGCGGAGCCACCGAAGGCATAAAATGATTATTTAATGAATCTACTAAATCTTGTAAATTCTTAATCTTATCTAAAATAGTGAGTACTACCAGGATTTATTTTAGCTTTATCTTTACCTTTATCCTCATTATTAATAACAAGGATACAAGTAAAGATAAAAAGAAGATAGAAGTGTTTTACCTATTTCTTTAAATGTTTTAGGTAGTTTAAATAACCCAGTAATTAAAAAAAAACATAAAAACAAAAGAATTGATTTGTATTCGGAATAGAGGTGATTCGAACACCTAAGAGTTTCCTCGAACAATTAGCAATTGTCTTATCTTACCAGTGAAAACTATTCCAAAAAAAGGTATTAATGTAATTTCTTTTAATAAAAAAAACAAGCGCTTTTTTCTTTTTTTGAGCGACATAAATAAAAAACCTATTACAATAAAAATTAAACCTAAACTAAAAAATAGTAAAAGTGTAAGGGGTTAAGCAAAAATATTTACATATATTTAATATCTAAATAAATAGAAAGTTATGAAAATAAAGGATCTCCAGTTTTAATATCTGTAAGTTGTATAGCTGAATTTGATATTTCTAAAATAAAACCTACTGTTAATATAATAAAAAAAATCAAAGCAATTGAAAATCCAAAAGTGCTTACTTGATATAGCGTTACAGATATGGGAAATAATAAAAGTATTTCTAAATCAAAAATTAGAAATAAAAGAGCTACAAGAAAAAAATGTATTTGAAATGTAGATCGAGTTTGTCCATAAACAGGTGAAAATCCACACTCATATGGTTGATTTTTTTCTGAGTCTGGTTTATGAACTGAAAATAAAAGATTTAATGCAAGCAAAATAAGCACTAAAATTGGTACAAAAATAAATAACATTAATAAAGTATTCATAAATTTATACATTAAATAAAGATAAAGATAACAACACTGTACTATTTAATATAATTGAGGGTTTAAGCACGAAAAATAAAATTGATAATGTTAACATAGATATTATAAAACTATGAATATTTGTTAAGTTTAATTTTGAATGAATATTTTTTTCATCTAAATGTAAAGTAGGTATTGCTTCTGAATGAAGTTCTCTTATTATTTTTAAATAATAAGAAGCACTTATTACACTTACTATTATTGCTACAAAAGCCATAAAAAAATATCCACTACCTATTGCAGAAGACAAAACAGATTGTTTCCCGAAAAACCCAATTAAAGGAGGTATCAATATATACTTTATAAAAATAATCTAAATTACTTAAATAGAACAAACTCCTATCCTCCTGTCATTTTAGCAATTAAAGATAGTAATAGGTCATTTTTTTAATAATAAAAAGGGAAATTTTTTACTATATGGTCATAATGCTCTTTTTTATAAGTCAAAATTAAAGAGCTAGAAGTGTCATTAATTATTTCTAATTTAATTTTTCTTTTAAGTTCATTAAGATAAGTTAATCCAGTAGGAAGTTTATAATATTTATTTTTTGATAGACGAAGTAATTCGATTTGAACTGGTACAGCTCTATATTTATAACTAAATAAGGGAAATTTAAGAAGATAGCTTAAAATGATATAATTCGAAATATAATTTCCTGATCTCACTTCATAAGAATATTCTTGAAAATTATTCTTTCGTATTCGATGACGACTTCGAAGATTTACCGATAAAAATGTAGCTATTCTAGACATTAGATTTAAATAAGATATTCCAACTAAACTAGATCTATGATAATATTGCCTTTGTGAAACTCTCATATAATATTGTAAACTTGTAGCTCTACCTTTTTTATCATATAGCCAATTAAGGTAAAAAGAACCATCTGCATCTATGTATCCAGATAACCAACTATTATTATTAAGTGGACTTTTATCTAAACATAATAAGTTAATATTATAATTATATTTAAAATTATACCATTGGATCATTCTATGAAGTGCTTCTATTTTAGGAGTCCTCATATACCCATTTATAAGATAAATAACTCTTAATACAGAAGGTTTAGATTTAATTAATAATTTACAATAGTTATTTTTAATATAAAGATTTCCTCCCACTTTTAACTTAATAATTTAAGCTAATTGTAAAGGGCTCCGCCACTCAATATGAAATACTATTTCAAAGAAGGGTCTATAAGATTTAGTCTTACTATCTGGAACGATTATTGAACCATCCCCTTCAATCAAGCCTGTAAGATAAGAAGCAAACTCTTCACCAGAAGGTTTAACAAGAATTAAACCCATTGCTCCATTTAATAATAGAAAAATTTCCCCACTATAATTAACTGAACTTAATGATAAAATAAGTAAAACTTATAATTTTTTCAATAGAATGTTCTAATATCAATATATACTTTATAAAAAGATATCTAGCTACTTCATGAACTAGTCCTTTTAAATTTTTAGATTATATAGAATATTACACTAAAAGAATAAGAACATAATAAAAAGATTTACTTATTTTTATTTATTTTAATTAACTTTATTATTTATAAAGTATATACTGGACTATTTCATCATGTAAAAATATTTCTACAATATGCCACGTATAGTCTCTGAGGTAATCTAAATCTGACCTACTGGTTAATTTATTGTTAAATATAAAGATTTTTTTCCTATAAATAACATTTTAAAAAACTTCCAGTATATAGTGACATTTTTATAATTTCTTGTTATTATATTTAAAAATACGTAACAATCTTTATTTATTAAAAAATATTAATTTAATTTATCTAACTTAGTTAAACCATATTATAATTTTTCTATTAACTTTAAAATTATGACTATGTATTTTTAACTAATTTTTTAAAGAAATTAATGGCTCTGGGCATCCAATTTACCCGCCATAGATAAAAGACAAACGGCTAAACTTAAACTTAAAACAGGATTAGATATAAATTGTCCTTTTAAATCAAGTATAAATTTAATATCTGAATTTATATAAGATGAAGATATTCTAGAATTAATAATATAACCAAAAGCTAATAAAATAAAGAAAGTATTTAAATTGGTAATAGAATATTGAATTAAATAAAAAATTAAAGATTCTGTGGATTGTTCAGTATTTATAGCTAATGCTAATAATAGGAAACCAATATGAGATACAGTACTGTCAAAAAAAACAAAAATTACCATACAAATTAGATTAGATTTTAAACAAATGCTCACTTATATCAAGAATAGAAACTTAATTTTATGTAACCTTAGAGCACTAGCTAGATTATAAGACTTCCAAATAAATTATTCAAATTTTCTCCCTGTATTCATACCAGCTTTAATACTAATAATATTAGAAGACCCTTCTGTAGTTAAATGTTCTCCTTTATTAATTAGTTCTGCTGCTTTTACCCAATCTGAGAAGTCCTTAGCTTTTACACCTCTAACAAGGTATTGGCTACAAAATGGAATAATTATGTTATAATTATCGGATAATTTAGTACACTGAAAATATCCCCATTCTTGCTTAAGAGGTTTAATATAATGACCACATTTAAAAAAAGCTATAAAACTTTTTAATAATGACTCATCTCTGATATGTTGTGCGACTTGGAAAACTAATTGAACACCTACTCCGACTTTATTTCTACCTTTGTTTACTTTAATAAAAAAACATCCCTCTCCAGTAATAAATCCAGCCACCCATTCGGGATGAGGTATTTCTGTCAAAGGTATACATGGTCTAATTACGGAGATAGTATTAGGAAAATTTACCTTTTGGACTTCTGATAATCCTAAATTAAGTGAAGCTCTAATATTAATAATAGCTTGAATTCCTTCCTCCTTTAAGTGTTCTCCTTGTTCCATTAACATTACGATCTATTTAAATAAGAGATAATCGGCCTGTTTTTGGGTAATTAAGGCCGGAAGGCGGATATTTATAAAAATGTGGTATAATTTTATTTAAAATTTGTTTAAGGGAAGTTACTTTAAAAGCACACATATAATTCGGGGATGTTGATATAACTCCAATCCCTCCAAAAAAAGCTTGTATAAGTTTTAAAAGTTCTAAATCTTTTTTATGAAGGCCTATTTGGAAAACAACTTCCACTCTCCATCCTGCTCTATAGGCTGCACTTTTTCTTACCAGACATGTGAAGGAACCTTCAGCATAAGTCAATCCTGTAATAAAAAAAGGCGGAAAATTACTAATTAAAGCAGAAATGGAAGAAGTACAATAAAATCTAGCTATGTTTTTTTTCTTTCCATTAGTGATTTTTGAATATAAACCTGAAGGCTTATTTTTTCTAATTTGGTTAGGTAACTTGTGAGATAGAGAACAAAAAATGTCTCTATTAGAGTATACCTTAATTGCTTGATTATTTATCTCTGCAATAACTACCGTCTACTCGTTGCTCTTTTACAATATTTGCTATAAATACTGATTTAGATCCGCGATAACCCATTTCAGTTTCCCTCATCTTATGGCTTGTTACTGTACATGAGTAATTACTTCATCCACATATAGCCTTTCAACTATTGCTTAGTACCATAAGTTTTAGGGCTTCCCCGGAGTTTGATAGTTAAGCCCACATTCGTATTTCTCATATACCCTAGGCTAATAAACGTTTTATTCTTATTTGAGCTAAACCTACTACAGTTCCAATTATTAAGGAAAGTAAAGAACTTAAAAGAAACATATTTTTAAGTACATAACTTCCATTAATTACATTAATTTGAAGATAAGAATCAACAACATTTGTGGAAAATAAAGACCCTGATAAGATCCACGGTTCTGCCAGGTGAATAGCGATTCCTATTTCTAATTCTAATAAAAACAGAATTATAGAAATTTTAGGCATAACTGTTAACCATATTGTAACATTAGTAGGACTTTCATCATACACATCGGGGGACCAATTATGAAAAGGAGCACCTGCTATTTTAAATAAAAAACCTATTACAATAAAAATTAAACCTAAACTAAGCCCTTGATTAATATTATCTGAAAATAAAGGATTTCCAACTAATTCTAATGCTTCATTAGTCATAGATAGCACAGATATTAAACTATAAATTGATTCAAAATTAGTTAAACCTGTAAAATGATATACCAGAGCAGCACCTAATAATATTAAACAAGAAGATAGACCCCCTAATAAAAAATACTTTAATCCTGCTGAAGTAGCTGAACCAGAATCTCTATATATGGTAGCTAGTATATATAAACCAAAAGATTGTAATTCTATACTTAAATACATAGATAATAAATCTCCAGAAGATAATAAAAAAGAACCACCTAATATACTAAATAACGCAATTAAAGAATATTCTTTTGATTCAATTGAAGTACTTACACTAATATTAACCTTATTTGGATATTGCAATTGAGTTAGTTGAGCTACAATTCCTTTATTATTATCTGGCTCCGCCCATCCCATTTTTGGTAAAAGTGTAAGGGGAAAAGTAAAGGAAGCCAAAAATTTATTTATTTTTAAATTATTTTGACTATTAAGCTGAACTGATCTTAATTCAAAATCGGATGTCTCAAAAAAATGGTGGGCTAAGCCATCATTTGATTCTTTAGAATCTGAACTTTTAACCAATGCCCAAGATAGTAAGATAAAAGCACCTATTATATAAAGGAAAGTTTCTATAAATAAACTATAATAAGTTATTTGAAATAAACCACTATAAATACCTATACCTGATCCAATTGACTGAATATATAAAGCATTAAAAGTTAATACTCCGGCATAAATAAAAACTAAAGCTGCTATTCTGGTAAAAAAAATGGGAGTTATTTGAGTTTTAAAGAAAGGTAGCGACATCGCTAAGATAAAGATTAAAATACTTAAAAAAATCATAACATTTCTTCTTTTATTCCTTTTTTTTTAATTAATAGCTAATTTACTTTAATAGAAATATTTAATATAAAAGACCTTCTTTTTTTTTTATCACTTAAATATTGATTTCCATATAATGCTCTTTTTTAAATATTAAATAATTGACTAATAAATACTATTGTTAATTATCTCTTTAAATTTATTAGCCTTAAAAAAGGGGTTATAATATTGATAATAATAATTTAAGAATCGTAGAGGAGTATTAGCTTAATTTGAAATCCTGAAAATTAAAAATTAATTATAGTTACAAAACGAAAAGTAAAATCTTATTAAAAAAGATATACGATTTTTGAATTAAAAGTTTAATTTTTGTTTCCAGCAACGTTGCTATTATTTTAGAATAGGGCATTTTTATATCTTTCATTAAAATAATATATTATGTTTTATATTTTAAGATATTTATGCATAATACTTATTTTAAAATAGATAGATATTTTTCCTTAAAAATAATGAGATAGAGCCCTCTATTTCTTATTTTTCTGCTGCCACAATCACTTATACTATATAAGTGATTGTGGTAATAAAAGTGGAAGCAATTAATAAGAAAAAAAAATAAAAAATATAAACAATAATTAAATAATAAAGCAAAAACGGATGATTATGATTATCTAAAATGATTTTATGAGTTTTTTTGAGAGAAGATAAAACGTAATGGTTATATAAAGATTTAAATAAAATATATAAAAAAAATATTGAAATTAATTATATAATTTACCATTAGCTTGAGTGAAAGAGTCAGATGATATTGCAAGATCTATTAAAGTATTTTCCATAATACCTAATATAGGTACTATAACTAAAAACCAAGCGAAATAAAAGGCTGTAGAAATTTGACCTATTTCAACAAAAGGTGTTTCAGGATGTTGGCTCCCGATCCACATTAAAATAAAGAAATTAACAATAAAGAACCAGTGAGCTAATTTCATAGCTGGTCTAAATTGACTACCTCTTACTCTAGAAAGATCTGTAAAAGGAAGGACTAATAAAATTAATAAAGATCCGAACATCGCTATTACTCCAAGTAGTTTGTTTGGTATTGATCTTAAAATAGCATAATATGGTAATAGATACCATTCGGGTACTATTGAAGGTGGAGTTTGCATAGGATTAGCTGGAATATAATTATCCGAGTGACCTAATAAATTAGGATACCAAAAAATTATAACAGATAATGCAAGTAAAAATAAGAAAACTGTTACAAGATCTTTGAAAGTGAAATAAGGATGTATTGTATATCTATCACCATTTCCTGTTATACCATTAGGATTACTTGATCCATGTTCATGAAGCGTCTTATTTAAAAAATGATTACTTTATTTTATTCCTAATTTATATGAAAAAGAAGGTAAGACATAAGGTGAAACTAAAGATCTCAAACTATCTATTTTTTTACTAGAAATATATATAGTATACTGTGACTTAAATTTATTAGCTGTATTAATTGAAGAATTTAAATTAAATTTAGTATTAATAACATTATTTAACAATTCTACTTCTTTCTTATTAAAATTATTAGTATGCAATCTTAATCCAGAACCTACCCAAGATCCATCTCCCATAATCCAATAAGCAAGTCCTACTGATGTTAATAATTCATAAATATTGTTTGGAACTACTTTTACTCTGTTTTTATAAAATAATGAATAAATTTCATTAAAACAAGGTAAACTTCTAGTCGTAAAATGAATCTTTTTTCGAATATTTCCAGTTTCTTTAATTAAAAAACTATTAATTTTAGGTTCAGTATAAGAAAATTCTTTAAATAACTCATAAAAATAATATATCAAATCAGCTTGATTTAAACTTTGTAAAAACCGTATTCGAGCATTAGATTTACTATTAATAGAAATATTAAATTTTCTCATATGAGCATCACCTAATAAACTACCTACTAGGATTTGTTGTAAATAATCTGATAATTGAAATTGAGATTTTTCAAAATGAGTTAATAAAGGAGTTCTAACTTTTTTTGAATTATTAATTCCATCTACCTCTTTATCAATGACAGGTTTAATTACTAATCTCGTATCTAAATGTGTGTCATTTTCTAACTCTTTATCAGAAATTAAACATAAAGGAATAAAGCTAATTAAATTAACATATGAATTAAATTTAAGAATAAGCTCTAATTAAAATATAATTATACAGACACTGTCGAAAAAACATATATTTTTTTAAACTTATATCTTAAATCTTACATATAATGGAGCTTAGTATATAAAATAGTTTACCAAAATTTTATCTTTATCATTTCAATAAATTTAGATAAATTATTTTTAAGTGTTTAATTAATATATCATATTTTAAATAGCGGAATTTATCATCTTCCTATTTTTATTATTTATTTTATTAATTTACTGATCTTAAAATTTAATTAATCACAGATAAACTTAGATTTAAAGAAATAAAATTATAGAAGTAACACGTAAATTCTCTGAAGGTTATATTACCTTGCTGTTAAATATTAAATTATTACAGCATATAGTGTTATCCAAATAATAATAATCTAGATTATTAAAGGCCCTACATTTTTATTTTGTTTGAGCAAGTAAATGTCCTGCTACTAATGCTGCAAGTACAAATGGTAATAAAAAATGAAGAGAAAAGAATCTGTTTAATGTAGCATTACTTACGCTAAACCCACCCCCATTTTAAATTATATTCATAATACTAATACGCCTTCCCCTTCTTAAATTTTAGGCCTTAAAGCAGCGGAGTCATTATAGCGGTGAAGATAAATTAATGATTATAAATAAACTATTTGCTTAACACTACTTTATTAAGTAAAATGAAAAAGGTAAATAAAAAAGCAAATCTCTGATCTAATGTATTAGAGCGAAAAAAATTATCTAAATAAAATGAATACAAATAATAGAGTTCATCTTCTAATTAAATTAGTTTACCGTAAACTCGTGGGGTTTTAATATAAAACTGCTGATTAAATCTTATAATTGATTTTTACTTTAGTATTAAAGTACCAATTATAAAAGATTGTTTCCAGCAAAAAGGTAAATTTTTATTATCCGAGGTGTTTATTGCTAAAATAAAATTTTAAATACACTTACCTGGAGGTAGCCCTTAGCTATTAAGGTTTAAAGAAGAGGTCTCGGTTAAATTAAGATGTTTATAACGTTTACTTATTCTAAGATTTATAAGCCATAAGTTATATTGTTCTAATTTATTTCCTAATAAAGAAGGCTTTTAAGAGGATGAAAAAAAATTAATAACATTTTGTATATCCGACTTTTAAGAAACTTAAAATTTTGCATACTTTTCTTATTCTAACCCAATTGACTTAGACGGTTTAAACAAAAGCTTAAAAGCTGCAAATAAAAAAAGGTGTGACCGTTGTCATAATTCGAAGCAAGCGTCTAAATTTAATAAAAAAGGATCCTTCTAAAATAGTAAATCCTACTACCCAAGATTTAAAAAATAGTAAATCAAGATAACCTTGAGCATTTTCAGGTAATGCAGGTAATAAAGAAGTACTATAAAAAGTAGAAAATATTTAACTGTCAGAATGGTTATTAGTAATCTTAGTCTCACCCGAAACCATAAAATAAATAGCTTTTTAAAATTGAGATCTTCTCGTGTCAGTCAAAAAGAAAATTTTATGATAAAGGAATAAAAGGAATAATACTTGTTGTAACTCTGTTCTATTAAAAACAAGGTACACTACAGGTTGTCCTTTAATGTTTTGATAAGGACCATTTATACGTCCTATATTCAAGACTCTTCTTATTTTTTGAAGCATAGGCAGATCCTTTTCAACTAATCCTATTTTCAAAGAAATAGAAGCATAACCTCTATTTTTATCTGATTTTACAATTGATAAGTATCCATCACCATCTATTATTCCTGCTAATCTACCGAAAAATTTATAAGGAATGGACAGTAAATTATTTATTTCTAAAGCAGTTAGTGGACTTTATTTACGTACCTTTCCCCAATTTATTTTTCCTATCCTAGGTTATTCCTTTTTGCCCTTTTAAATGGATGACTCTAAAACTGAAAATCCAATACTAAAAGCCAAAAATCCAATTAGAGCTAAAGGCAAAATTATGTAATAAAAAATAAAATAATAAAATATATTCTCCATTTCCTTTAAAGGATAATTCGTACTAATAATATTTATTAAGTTTTTAAATTTTAAATTAGTTTTAAAAATGTTCCAGATAAGTTCCACTAAGTCTTTACCAAAAACAGGTACAGCACTCAATAAATTCGTAATTACAGTTGCCTAAATTTTATAATATATTTGTATATTCTTATTCTTTTGGGAGACATAGAATTAAGACATTTATTTTAAAAAAATCTGACAGATCTAGATAAATAAATTATTTGTTATTACAAATATACCCTGTACTGTGCTAAGCCTTGTGTTGAATAAAATTCAAATAAAAATTCGAGTGCACATTAAGCATCATTTCAGACACCCATAATTGGACCACTCTGTCGAGATAGCCTAAACTACCTACGGTCTAAATATATAACAACAAATATTTTTGACCAGTTTTCAATTATATCGCCTTATTAAAAATAATATTTTTATTTAGGTATTACATATTATAATATATTAATAAGACTATATTATATTAAACTAATATAGTATCTAATAATAAATATTAAGTTATAAATTTAAATTTCATAGAAGGTAAAATATAAGGTTTTATAATATTGTAAATTTTTAAAATATTGTTAGAATTAAATTCTAAATAATTATTATTTAAATTAATTTGATCTAATTTAAATTTATTTTCTAAAAATTGTTTCATAAATTCAATATCTCTATTATTAAACTGTTTCATATTTAAATATAAATTTCTATTTTTTATTTTTCCTTCTGTCATCAACAAATAAGCTAGAGATTCTTCATTAAAATACATAAATATGTCCGCAGGTATATTTTTATTAATTTTATCTACATACCATTTATTAAATAATTCTAAATAATTATTATCATTATATGTATGTAATAGCATTAATTTATTTAATTTACCTTTTTTTCTTATTTTTGTTATTATATCTGGTAAATTTTGTTCACAATACCCTAAATTTGAAATTTTTTTACAAATATCTCTCATATAAGATATGTGTTTACCTTCTATTTTTATTATTATTTTTATTTCTTTGTTATTTTTAAATATAAAACTTTCACCTAATAATAAACCATATATTAAATTTAAATAATTTTTATTAATTACTGGAATCCTTATTATTAACATTATTATTATTATTATTTAATAAATTATTATTAGATACTTTAGATAATATAACATTTGGGGCACTACTATTAATGTTATTATTACTTATAATATAAGATTTCCAATTATCAAATTGTAATTTTTTTAATCCTAATAATTTATTACTTTCAAAAAATTCTATAATAAAGAGTAAATCTTTTTTAGATGAAAAAGATATTCGATATATTTTTTGATTTTCAGGTTTAATTTTATAGTTTAGATATTCTGAACCTTTAATAAAATAATGTATAGCTTTAATAATTTGAGAATTTTCATATCCAGATTGTACTATAGAATAATGAGCTTTACCATTAAATTTTATATGAAAACTACCTTCAGCTATTGTAAATCCAACTAACCAATTTTTAAAATAAGGTAAATTAATAATATCAGAAAAATCAAGTTGCTTATTAGACTTTTTAAATAAATTATAAATCTCATCTAAATCTAAAACTTCCCAATATTTAATATTCTTTTCTATAATATATTTTAATAAAAAAAATTGTTTTCGTCTATTATAAGTTAAAAATTCTAAATTATTAATTTGTAAATAAGGATAAATAATATTAATAATATCTGTTTTATATATTATTAATCTATATTGATTTACACTGTTTAACTCATCTAATTTACCTATATTTAATATATTTATAATAAAATCTAATAATTCTTTATCTTTTTTATGAAATCTTAATACTATTCTTATTCTAATGGTTGACTTTGAATTTATTATAGATTTTTTATTGTATTGTTTCTGCGGACCTATCTCTATATATCCGTCTCCATCTAAAATACCTATAAATTTTTCCATAAAATTAGAATTATTTTTATTTATTAAAGTGGATAATTGGTGACTTAATATGAAGGGTAATAATAAAAATGACTTTTCTGTACCCCACAAACTCATTTGACCATATGGTAAAACATACAAACCCTACCTATTTACTATTAATGTTAATTAAAAAACATATTTTTTAAGGCTATGAGGCACCGACAGCAAAACGATTATCCTTGATATTTACCTTATTAACTAATCCTGTATTAAATTTAATTAATTAAGACTAGATAATTTATAAGTATATAAGTATATAAGCATATAAGTATAAGGAGCCTTTAATTTTAAATAAGTAGGGATTTCGACTGTACATTAAGCACCTTTTCAAGCACCCACCTGTGACCCAGTCAGTAGCGATCGTAAAACAACCGACGGTCTTCGCTAATTACGTTAACCGTTTTCACAAGCATAGCCGTATAAGTAATCCTTATACATTATTCCTGTCAGAATAATCTACTAATAAAAATTATATGTTAAATATAAATAACATAATTAATTAGTAGGACTACGGTATAAAGATAAATTAACCTTAAATTTTTCCGCGATTGCAAGGTCTTAAAGAAGAAAAGTCTAAAAATAACTAGAATTTATTTAAAATTTTTTATGATTTTCTGGTCCTGCTCTTCCCCTTTTTCGCTTTGGCTCGCTTTTTAGCGGGAGTTCTAAGTTATAGGTGAATAAAGTAGCGAAGGCTGGAAGGCTACACAAGCGCTACAGTCGCATATAACTTTGTAAGTACTTTTAACTATTCCATTTGATTTTAACGCACGTCTAATGGTTTTATCTCCACATTTTATATATTTAGCTGCTTGTATTACAGAATGGAAATAACCCACTATTGTCTGATCACTGAGTCGTATTAATGTGATATTAAGTCCTCTTGTATTACATTTTTCTCTAGATTCTTGAGACATTTTGAGTCGATTTAAAGCTGCTTTGCGCATTAACTCTCGAGTTTTTTGTGGTAAAAATATTCCTCTATTTAAACTTCCAATTTTTTCACGACGAACATCACCATAATTTTCACGCATACGTTGAATAGTCTCCGGAGTGTGTTTATATCCAAAAGAATTACCAGCTAACTGTAAAATATTATAATTTGGCTTTATAAGATCAATATAATATTGCTCAAGACTTAATAAAATAAAGTTATTTTTATCAGTTATTTTTTCAGGAAAAATATCAATGACAACAAATGCAAAAGATTTTAATCCTAAATTTTTAACTGAAGCGGCTATATGCAAATTACCCTTTTTATAATATAAATGTTTCATTAAACGTGTATATAATCTATTTATCGTAGCACTTCCTACGTAAAATGAATTACAATCTACTAGATTAATTATCATGTAAATTCCTGCTAAATCTTTTAAATTATCTTTTGCTTGATCTCGGTTTTTAGAAAAATGTAAATTCTCAAAAACTGCCACAGGTCTAATTTTTTGTTTATTCATAATATCTGAAAGCCTGTTAGACATTACAGTAGGAAGAGTAAAACTACTTAAAAATTTAAGGTTATTATACATCTCGCACCGTTCTAGGCTATTTATTACACCTAAAAAAGCTGTCTAGTTCTAATATACTATACATATAGTACTAATATAAGTAGACTTATACTCTATCTGGTTATTAATCCTCAAGTGATAACGTTAATCACTCTTTCTAATAAAGATTTATTAGAGCCTAAAGTAGTACTCTATTAATTAAAAAGTATAAGATACTAAGAACTTCGACTGTACATTAAGCATCATTGCAGATACCCATTGGTGAACCAGTCTGTAGCGATCGTGTATTCAAGCGACGGTCTGGAAATTAGTATGATTTCTTTAACCGTTAACACCAACATAGCCAGTTTATTTTAAACTAATACCTCTGTTAAGGTATTCTAGCTTTTTATTATTTATATAATTAACAATGCTTTCTAATACAAGTTACGCTTTGCTTTAAAAGCTAGGACTTTGAAAATAAATCATTTACTATTTTAAGTATCCGACTAACTTATATTGCATTTCTGGTATGATATAAGGCTGAACAATTTGTACTAATAAAGGCATAGATTCTTTTCATATCGATATTATCCATTGATTAGGTACACCTGTCTTAATAACACTCGTTTTAAAATAATATTTTTTTGTAAGAATATTAGCAAGAAATTTACAATCGTTATACTTAAAATAATTTGTAGCTATATTTAAGCCTTGACCATGTTGACGAGAACCATCTTGCATAATCCAATGAGCTAAACCTAACGGTGTTAAATATTCATCTATCCATAAAGGAACACATTTAAATCTTACTCCATCAACGGATTTATAAAAAGAATCGTAAATCCACAAAAAACTAGTAAAAGTTAAAAAAGTTAGTCTATAATTAAAACGCTTAATAATTGTAGACCCTGATTTTTCAACTAATTTAGGAATGGGACGAGCAGAATAGCCTAATTCATAAACAGATAATGCTAAATGATGAATATATGCACTATTATTAATACCTTGTTCAATATTAAATCGAATACTATTTAATTGTTTTCCTGGAATCTTATCTGCCCAAAAATCACCTAACATTCCACAAATTATTATATCTAGAATATTTTTATTATGAGGTCCTATTCTAACTAATGCTTTAGTTCTAGATTTATTAAAAGGTAAAATCGAACCATATAAACCAATACTAGAAATATAAACTGTAAAATGATATTCCCAATTAGGCCACACATTTTTAGCCATCATAAGTATTAAAATAATTACTCCAATAGTCCATACAAGAACTCTAGGTTCTCTATAAGAACTATAATATAAACCTCTTCCTATATGCAATCTCCTGATATTTATATTAAAACTATATTTAAAAAAGTAAAATAAATTTATAAGATACAAACATTTTTAGTATTTAAAATAAAAAGATTATATTTTTAAATAGTTGGAGGGCTGCTCCGCAATCGTTATAGAGGGGTGATTTAAGGCTAAAGTTAAAATTATATACTTATTCTCTCCTCTTTGCTAGCGCAGGCAGGCCTTAAAATAAGTTATAGGAGATTAGATCATTTCATGTTCCAGATAATAATTTAAAATTATACTACTTTCTAAAAAATAATTACCATTATTAAGGAATACAGTCGTAGGATCGTTGAAGGTTGTAATTCCTTGCTAATTATTCAAGAATATTTTTTTTCACCTAATTACAATAAATAAGGTGGGCGGATCCACCGGAGGCAGTTTATTACACGGTACAATATTATTTTTGAATATTTTAGCATATAGACTGTAGCTTTAAATATTTAATTTAGTAGAGATTAAATATTTAGGCCCGTTTGCATAAATATAAACTACTCTTTATAACCTTGGTTTAGGTTTGGAATAAAAAGTATATTCTTTTTTATATATTTTTCTAGTATCCAGATAATTTCTTATAGAAGATACTGAATTTAAACCTATAGCTTTACCACCAGATCTAAAACTATTAAAGGGTCACCCTTTAATCTCTACTCCATTTTTAGAAATGTATACTTTAAATCCTTTTCTACTTCCTTTACTTAAAGAGAATTATTTAGCTAAAATGAAATGACTTTTTCCTGAATGTCTCTCAAAAGGAGGATCCATTGTAAAAATGTTTTCTATTTCTTCAATATCTATGACATCAGATAAATCGGAAAAGTATCTCTTCGAATTCATATTATTAGAGAATTTTAATAATAATTCTTTACCTTTAGTTAAATTATTATAACCGAATATAAATAGATATAATACTAAACTTAATATTGAAAAATCTATTTCTTTTCTAGTATAAAAAGACAGATTTTTAAAGAAAGGATATATGTATTGAAATAAAACATTCGTATCAGTTATAACTAATTGATAAGCAGTCTTATTGTTTTTAATAATACAATTAGACTTATTAGGAGTGATTAAATGTATGTAAAGAGGTAAAAGAGGGATATTTTGTAGAAAATAAGATATTTTTTCTAATATTTTTTTATCTTTTTGAGTTATGCCAAATACTACACTAGAATTACTAAAATAAAAAGTACCATCTCCTTCAACAAATCCAACCAGCCAATTTTTATTAACCATCCCATTAGATAAAAGATATCCCTCATAGTTAGTTCTTAAGTTATTCATACCATTTTTAAGATCCACTATTTTATTAAAAGTATTGATACTTAAAGATCGCGATTCTTCTAATCCTAATTTTTTTAATATAATAGCTTTTATCCAATCTCTATAATTCAATTGTTTATGTGTAAGTAAAGGATATTCGTCAAAAATAGGTAAAATTTTTTCTATAATGACTCGAAAAGAATGTATACGAAAACTACAAGTTGTCCCTTTGATTGATACAATGCCTACTCCCAATTTATCTCTAATGGTATATAAAACAGCTACATCTTCAATATGTAAAGTAATTTTAAATATAAAATGTACTTCTTTATTATTTTTAATATTAATCATAAATGCAGATTCTACATCAGAAAACTCTACAAACCATTGAAGAAAATAATTATATTGAAGACTTGACATAGTGTAATTATTAGAAGTATTAATAGAGTTAGATAAAGGTTTAATTACATTTAAGAAATGATCAATAATTCCTTTGAAAAAAGTAGTATTAAAAAAAGGAGAATATAAAAAAGAATAGTCAAGTAGTTTAAAATAAATGCAAAAATATGAGCGTAAACAAAGATAAAGAAGAATGAAGCAATATTAGCATGTGCATATCTCAAAGCCCATCCTGTATTTACATCTCTCATAATCAAGAGCTTGTTATTTTCTGCGATAATTATTAAATAGAATAGTCAGTCTATGTCTTTATATTTAAATATTTGATTAATTAATCGGAAGGGAAGTAAATAAGTATATACCTTTAAATAACTTACCCGTGTCAATATTTCTACCTATTGCTCTAGATCTAGGGTTTAGACCTATGGCTAAATGAGCTTCACCATAAGTTTTAAATGATGATCCCTTAATTTCCTCCATCACTCCATCCTTTTTGTAAACATGTACTATAAATCCAGATCTACCTCCTTTTTCAACAGTAAAATTTTTTAGATAACACAGAATGATTTAGTCCACTTTTAATATTAAAAGGCGGATTTTTGGAAAATAAATTATAAATCTCTGATTGAATAGGAGCTACGGCAGCTCCGGTAGTATTAGTCGTATACCTTTGTTTATTCATAGAGCGGGCTAAAGCTAAAACTAAAGATATATCTTCCATTAAATAAAAATAACTAAATTTATGAATTTTAAGTGCTATCCTCCAAAGTTGATAATCCACAAATTTTCGTGTAAAAAAAGTAACAGAGTTAAACAATGGTAAAATATAATAATAGAGTACATCAATATAACTTACTACCAAACTAGAGACATTTGTTTTTTTATTAGTAAAATGCTTATTGAATTTAAAGGCGTAACACCATTCGGTATTGAATAATTTATAGTTAATTTTGCTAAGAAATATTTGACTATATTAAGAACGGAAATATTTTTATTATGTTGAGCTACTTGAAAATACGGTACCAAATTTTTAATTCCAAAGGTTCCATCACCTTCTACAAAACCTAGTAACCAATATATATTAATTTTAGTACTAGGTCTTAGATTGGATAGGGTGATTTCGGTAAAAGTTAACTAGTTTTCTATTATATTTCTATTCATACTAGATAAAATGTCTATAATAAACTTTAAATCTTCTAAATTTAACTTAGAAGTATTGGATTTATTTTTTATATCTAAGGCTTGTTTAAAGCTTTCATAATCTAGGTTTTTTGTACTCAATAAAGGATAAATGCTAAATAGAGGAATTATAATTTCTATTAAGTCCTTTAATTTACTTATTATATAAATAGCAGAATTACCTTCTATCCTAATTATACCTACCCCTAACATAAATTTTATATATTCAAGTGCTGATAAATCATCTTTATGTAATCTTATTCTAAATCTAAAGCCACATTTCCTTTGGCATCAGGACTAATTAAAAATTGCCTTCTGAATCTACAAAAAGGACAGCCATTGTAAAAACTCTGAAGATACTTGAGACAATATTTTTATATCATGTGGAGGTATCGATGAAGATTGACTTAGATTTCTTAAAAAAAAAGATAAAGACATTCTATCCAAATTAATCGCGAGTAGACAAGCTCTGGGACTATCTCATATAGCCTAATAACTATTATCGTGTGTAGTCTCTGAGATATTTATATAACATCTTCTGATTGTTCCTTTATTAAACATTTTACTATTAAATAATAGTATTTAATTTATTAGAATTTCCAGAAATATAACGATATTTAAAGAACACATTATAAATAAGATATGTTCAACAGAGCTAAAAGCAAAATCTACGTGTGGTTGGTAATGCATTGCTAAAAAAACACCAGTTAAAATTTGTAAAATTAGACAAGCCCCAAGTAAAGACCCAAAATTCCACAAATAAGAAATATTAGCTGGTTGAGGAGAATCCACTAAATAAGAATTAACTAATCTTAAAATAACATGACCTTTTAATAATCTCATAAAATTTAAAGTTTTGTTTTGATTTTTTTACTAATCTACTTCTCAGTAGAATACACTTATTACCTCTTTAAAAAAAAGAATTATCTAAATTTAAAACGTAGACTAAATAAAAGACCTTTATTAATTAAAAGAATTAAAAAAATACATGATAATTAGGCAATATGCGTTTTATTTTTTTCCTTTAAAATGAAAGGAACGAGATCTACGTTCTTAAGATTATTATAAGTTTACCTCCCTTTTCACACTTTAGCCTACCCGGAAAATGTTTACCCTTTTGGCTTGAAGTATTTTGCTAAACTAAAGTAGACCTAGTTTATATTAAGGCTAAATAGTGAGAGGAGAGGAGCTAAATTAAAAAGGAGTAAAGAGAGAAATAGACACTAAGATAAAATAAAAGTAATTAAATCTTCATTTTTAATTAATATTGAAAGAAATTAATAATAGTAATAAAATTTTAAGGCTTTTAAAACAAAGCTCCTGATTAAAAATCAAGGAAAAATATAATACTAATTTATATTAAATTAAAAAAAAAATTTTTTTTTTTAATTGAACACAGGTATGGTTAATATAAACTTAATTAAATTTACTAACTTAATTTTTATTTTAGATTATTAAATATTTTAAACTTTGCATACTCCAATTATAATCCTTATATTGTAAACGAGAAAATAAACTGAAAATAATTAAATACTCCCCCTTCCTTACCTCTCCCCAAAACCAGACAAAGGTCACCTTCAGAGAAGACCAAGGGAGAGGATTATAAGAGGAGGAGAAGCGATACTTAAAATTATTAAAAAAGAAAAAAAAGGGAAGTAGAAAAAATTTAAATGATTAATTACTTATGCAATATAAAAAAATAGAATAATAATTAAAAAGAGTTCATAATACTTAAAAAAACAAAAGTAAATTTAGACTGTTAATTAATCTATTTAAAGCAAGGAAACTTAAGTAATGGAACTAAATAGAAAAGATTATCAACTTTTTTTAGATTTTTTGTTTTGTTTTTGTTTTGTTTTTGTTTTGTTTTATTTCTGCTACTTAGAAATAGATCTAATATAATAATATTTAGTAAAGAAATATGTCATATTATCAAAATAAAGAGTGCGTATAAGAGCGAGAGAACTAGCAGAAAAAAAAAAGAATTATTCAAGTTTATTAGATTAGTATCGTAAATCCTAACTAATTATATTTAGAAAAATAAAGAATATAAACTAAAGCGAGAGAAATAAAAAAAATCAATAACTGCGATTTAGATAATTTATCAAACTACTTTTTTTTATTTGATATTTTTTATGTTAAAATATTTTTAATATCTTTTCACTGATAGAAACATTTAGTGTGTTTTGTTTTTATCGCTCCGCGCTTGGTTTTTTTAATAGAAAAATTTGATGCTTTATAAATCGCAAAAGTATTTTATTTATGTTTAACTTAAATAAAATGATGAATTATTTAGTAAGGAGTAATATCGAAAGCAACCATTATGCTTGGTACTAAAATTATTAAGGCAACCGCTACAGGTAATAAATTAAGCCAACAAAGTTCTATTAAACCATCATACCGAAGTCTAGGAAGTGTAGCACGAAACCATACAAACATAAAACAGAAAACACAAGTTTTTAATCCTAAAAATATAGCTTGTAAGTTTATGAAAGAATCATTAATAAACATCTCTGGCATATTGTATCCACCAAAAAATAAAATAGATGTAATAGTACTAAATAATACAATTGAACTATATTCAGCAAGAAAGAAGAAAACGAACGGTAAAGAAGAATGTTCAGTAAAAAAACCGGCTACTAATTCAGATTCCTATTATGATTATGCGAGTACGTGAAAGTGGGAAATTAAGATGCTATTTAATTATTTAGTTTTCGTATATAATATTTACCTAAAAACAGTTTACTTGATTTTATATACCGACCTATTGTACCTTTAAACATACAAAATTCAGCTGCTAATTCTACTTGGCTTTTAAATGATTTGACTAGATTTTTTTCTATGTTATATAAGCCTAATGGTGTCTTACTCTTACTTAGAGCAATAGAAATTTTTTCTCTAGATTCAATTTTATGTTTTTTGTTAAACATAAGATTTAATTTCCCTGATTTTCTAATAGCTTGTAGAGCTTCAAAAGTATGTTTTTTTCCATGCATAGGGTAATTTGATTTATCAGATAATCTAAGTTTAATTTTTGCGATAGCATCAGCTGTATGTTTGTAGCCTAATATTAAATTAGCCTCCTTTTTAAAATTAAATAATATAAGTCCTCAAAAGGAAAACTTTTAATAACTTCTGTTTCCATATCAGTTAGAAATACAGCTGGGTCTTTATGATAATAATAAATTAAAAATTAAAATTGTTTAAACCATGTTTAGCAATACTTCTTTGTAATCTAATATTTAAACTTTCTCCTTTAACATGGTCAGTAAATATTTCATACATATTTAAACTAGAACCTATATATTGTTTTCCATCTTTAAGATTGAGAAATCCATATACACCTCCAACCTTTTTAAGATCTGCTTTTAGATCTTCCGGCTTAGATAAATGTTTATAAATTTTAAGGGGAGAAAGTACAGAAGCAGAGTAACATAAAATATCATTACAAGACCAAAAACTTAATTCAGCAATTGTTATTGATAAAAATAATATAAAAAAAAGAATAATTAAGTATAAACGAACATTTATTTCCTTTTTACTTAGTCTTTCAACTAATTAATGAATATATCTTATTGCGATTATTATATGACAATTTTCGCGTGTATTCTATGAGGTTATCTTTTTTATTTTTGCTCTCCTAGTCTTTAACTAAAAAATATACGGACTATAAATTAATTATAAGCTAATTTATTTCCTCTGGTGAAATTTGATTTATGCAGAGGAAAGGAGGAGAGCCAAACTTAAAAATTTATGATTACCTGCTGATTGACCATTGTTATATCTTTAAAAATTTTAATATATTTTTATTAGAGTAATTAAAGCTTTAGATGTTTCCAGCATATAGCTAAATTTATAGAGACCGAATCTATGAATAATATTTTTGTTTAGAAAAGCCTCTTGAAGATCAAATGGAGTACGTGAAGTTTCTGCTAAAATAGATATAAAATAAAATATGAAAACTGGCAATAATGGTACAATAAACCAAACTGCTTGTTGATGTTCTATAATAGTAGTAAAATTAAATGAACCTGTTAATATTATAATTATTAATATTGCCGAACTTAAAATTAGTTCGTAGCTGATCATTGCGGCGGTACTTCTAAGAGAACCTAAAAAAGCATATTTAGAGTTAGCAGACCAACCACTAAATAAAATACCATAAACACCTAAAGAAGAAAGTGCTAAAGTATATAAAACTCCCATTGAAAAATCAGATAAAGCTAAACCATGTCCAAAAGGAATAATACCCCACGATAATCTAACAGTTTAAAAAGATGTAATAGGAAAAAAGAGGCAAAAAATGTAATTAGATAAAAAAAATAAAGTTTAAGTTAGTATAAAAAGGATTATTACTTTATACCGAACTTATAAAACATTGAAGGAATTATGTGAGGTTTTACTAACGATATTAAAAAATGGTATAGAGGATTTATTAATACGTATTCTATAAGTATTATTAATTTTATTATAATGAATCAAACCGCAAGATAAGTTAAACTTTATAGCTAATATATTAATTAAACGTAGAACATCTTCCTTAGAAAATAGTCAGTACATAGTATTATTGTACCATTAATCTTACTGTAAGCACCATCATCCATTATCCAATAAGCTAGTGATACCTCTGTGAAATTTTTTTCTGTATTCAGAGGTACTATTTGAATTTTTTTATTTAAATTTTGAGTATAAAAGTCTTCTATTACCCAATTAAAAAAAGAATACTTTAAAGTAGAAAAGTGTATATCCTTATGCAATCCTCCTGTTAACTTATTTATCTTTCTATCTATTTATTTTGGAGCTGTCTTTATATATAATTTAAAAATTGAATATAAATGATAAGTATAATCTTTATTAATCGTAGACATGTAAAACCGTAATCTAGTATTACCATTTACACTAAATCGCTCTGCTGTTAGATCTCCTAACATTAAACCAAATATAATTTATTTTCTTTTTGGATTTCGGTAAGATCTGGAGCAGAAGAAGTTCTAGGACCTTTTACTCGCTTAGATAAAGATTTATTTGAATCTTGATGCAGAAATCGATAATTAATAAAGTTATTCAATTTATTAGAGTAAGATTTCATAAATATAGGGTGCGGAGTGAAAGAGTAAATAGATAAAACTAAAAAATTTAAGTTCATATCTATTAAGCTAGTTTCGTAAAGTAAAAAAATATTAATGCTCTTCAATAAGAATAACTCCTGCTAGAAAATGGACTATTTCTTTTTTTTTTCCTCTAGTAATATGTATAGATATTAGTAAATAAAGTTTTATTTTTATTTTTCTAGTTTCACGTATAGTCTCTGAGGCCGAAGAATATTTAAATTTTAGAAAAGCCTGCTAGTAAAATTTATAGGTTTATTTTTAAATTTTATTTTAAAACCTAAAAAATTATTATTTTATTTTTATTTTTTGTTCTAGCATTAAGTGAAATTTATACTAAGCCAGGGTTTTGTTTTTGTTTGGTTTTAAGACCTAGTAAGCTAAAAATTAAAGTAACCACTGGAGATAAATAAAATAAAACTTTATTAGATTGAGAAGGTATTACAGTTTCTTTTAGAATAAGTTTTAAAGCATCACTGAATGGTTGTAATACACCGAAATATCCTGTAGTATCTGGACCAACACGTCTTTGATGTGCGGCCAATTGTTTTCTTTCTATAATTGTCATAAATGCCACAGCTAACAACATAGGTAATAAAATAGTTAAAACGTCTATTAAATTAATTAACGTATTAAAAATATTGTTTATAAAATAATTATTTAAAATTTTACTATTTTTTCTTTTTTAAACAAACTCTTGCATTACTATACTCCTTTTTATTTTAGATTTTTTAACTTTATTACTTCCACTTTAATTTAATAAGCGTATTCTTTTAAAGAATTTTCATCACTCATAAGGCAACTTTTTTCTTCAGTAATGTGAAAAAAGCATTTTTTTTATAAATATTTTTTTTATAGTTTAAATTATTATTATATCACATTATGAAAATAGAGTAATTTTAAAACTTTCCAGAGTATCTGTTTAACTTCATACTCTTATCAGTATAAAAAATATTAATATTCTACTGTTAAATACAAATATCACTATTAAATTAAGGCTGAAAATTTAGAGTTGAAAATTAGAATAAAATAAAATAATGATTAAAAATAAAACAGAAAAGATAAACATTCTCAAATTTTTAAAGTTAAAAAAAGTATTAAAATTAAAAAAAAAGAAAAATAGTAATGTTTGTTTCGCTGTAAAAATTAAAATTTTAAGAAATTACAGCCCTTAGTTAATTACCAAGGAAACAATCAATCCTTTAAATAAATTAAATTAAAATTACGGATTTTATCTATCAATGTTTTTTTATCCTTTTCTTAAAAAAAATAAAAATGATATCAATATTTAGTCGAACTTTAAGATAAATAAAGACTAATAATTTTATAATCCTAAGTTTAACATAAATTAATTATTATATTAAAAACAAAACAAAAAAAAGAATATATATTCTTTTTATAATATATTAAATTAAAAATATATAAATATTTCCTTAATATTTTTTTTATAAGAAAAATATATACACTTCTGATAAACTAGCAATACCAATTATTAAAATTTACTAATTTTTTTTACTTTCTTTAAATCATCAGTATTATTTTCTTTTTAATAAGGCTAAATTATAAAAAGAAAATAGGTGTAAAACTAGAATAAGTTAAATAATAAATAATAAACTTATAAAATTAAATTAAATTAAATTAGAAGCCGAAAAAAGGAATCGAACCTTTTTTTTACCGTCATGAGTGGTATGTTTTAGCCATTTAAACTATTTCAGCTCTTATTTATTGTTTTATTCTTCTGATTAAAAATAACAAAATTTTTTTTTAATTAAGTTTTTATTACACCATAGAGTCCTAATTTATAACATTACTTAAAGAAAAAAAAATAATTTAAATTTTTTTTTTCTTAATACTGAAAACGTATTAAATTTTTTTAATATTTTAAGTATTTAATTAGAAGATAATTTGAGAATAATAAAATCCTTTTTTTTTAATATAATGAAAAATAAATATTATAGGAAAATAATATCTTTATATAAAATTTACTAATTTATTTATAACCTACTTTAATAAAGTTATGATTTTTATAATATTAAAAGATACCAATATTATTATAAGTTGGGCCTTTTCCTTTTTTTAATTGATAAATAAATCCAAGCGTGTGCGAAAGCGAGAAACAAAACCGAAAATTTATTTTTAAGAAAACAAAAAATAAAAATATCATTACTATATCTATTATAAAATTTAAATAAAAATAAAAATAGCATTTACTAACAATCTACACTAAAATATAGTTAATTTATTTTTTTTTATTATTAATTAAGTAAAAACCTTATCATTAAAATGAATTTTACCTCTCTCACGTTTACCTTAAAAATAAATTTTTAAGATAAACACTCCCTATCTAAATACCTCAAAAATAATAGGGATAAAAATTAGAGAAGTTTACAACAAAATACAGATAACATTTACTAAATTTAAGTATTTTGTCTCCCTCCCCATTATACCTCCATCTTTTACCCATAAATATATTTTTTTTATGGATAGATAACTTTACTTTTCTTTTTTTAATTAAATAAAAATAATAAATTTATTACTATTAAAAAATAAAAATTTCACATAAGGCTTTTTCTTAGGTGATCATTTACGTTTAGCTTTACATGGGAGGTGGAAATTAACCATATTCCTTATTTTTAATTTGATTCTTAGTAAAATTACAAGGCAGCAGGTAGTATGAAATTTAAAAGACTAGAGCTGGTTTAAACTAAAACTAAATTCGATATATATTTTAAATATTATAGATATCATATAATGTACAACAGATATTAGAAAACCATAACTACAGTCTTTTTAAAATTAAAAGACTTATTAAATTTAAACCTAAGCTAAAATTATAAAAATCTAAATCATTAAATAAAGGTGCACTTTCATCCACTGCCTCTCCCAAAAGGAAAAAGGGTGGAGACCTTCATAAAACTTAGGGGTTAGGAGAAGCGAAAATATAAAATATTATTGTTATATTTTAATTCTTTATTATTTCTTTTACCTTATAGGTACATTTATCTTTATTGACTTTGACTAAAATAAATTATTTTTTATTTTTTAATATTAATTATAAGTAATCTCTTTATAAGAAAGCTATTATAAATAGTTTTTACTAATTCTCCACTTTATGTGTATCTATATCCAAAGAGAAAAAACAAAAATTTAAATAGAAAAAAGGAAAAAGATAGAAGGACAAAATAAAAAAATTTGATTAAAAGACTGGATGAATATTACTTCCCTGGCTTTTATAAAATATTACCTAGAATCTCTTATTTTAAACAGAGGAGTTTAATAAAATTTATAATAGCAGTATTAAAAAAAAAATAGCTATTTTTTTTAAACTTATATTTAAAAAATCCATTACTTTAAAAAGATAAAATAACAAAAGAACGTTATAAATTTTTATTTGAAACTATTAATTAGGATAAAGCTAAATAGACATAGATGACAAAAAATTTAAATGTTAAATAAGGCTTATATAGTAGATTAAAAAAAATCTGTCTTAAACTTACCTATTTTAACTAATTATAAAAATAAAATGCATTTTATTAACACTAAAAAAAGTTAGAATAATTATCTATAAGATTTATTAAGTGAAAATTCATTATTTAAAAAAATATTGTATTTTATAAAATATAAATTAAAAATGAAACATACTGAATTTAAATCTAAAAATCAATAGGTAAGATATAGGAAAAGTCTTTCTCAATTAAAAAACAAAAATAATAAACAGACTTAAGTGTTAGATACATTTATTTTTTTTTAATTAACACTATTTAAAGTGAAAAGGCATAACCAATAAATTTTTAATTTTCTATTATATTACCAAGAAATTTTTCACTTAAAAAAATATATCTCTCTAATTACCAAAAACCTTAACTAAATTTATTTAATTATTATTTTATAATACTAAATAATTATTATTATTAAAATAAATTAAAAAAAAAATCCCAGCTTTAGATATCTTAACTTTTTATATTTAGTTATCCTACATTTAGTTAGGCAAACCTATACTATTTTATATTTATGACAGTCGTTAAAGTAAAGATAAATGTCCTCTTACCTCCCCCCTTTAGCCCTCTCCTCACCTTTGGCTAGAGGAAGGGGGGGGAGGAGGAGACGTCTAATATTTTATAAAACATAGAAAAAAATCAAAGATAAACTACCAAGATTTCCATAAATATTTAAACATTTAAACTAAATTTAAAAATGGTTATTTACTTAGACTTTAATTTAAAAAAAATAATAAATAAATTCATGTTAAATATAATCAGGTTAGAATTATAAAAATAAATATTTTTTATTTGTTTGTTTTATTAGGGTAAAATCAGAGACTCGAACTCTGAACTACAGTCGCCACAAGACGTTATTCTACCAAATTAAACTAATTTTACCTATTAATATAAAAAAAAATTTTTTTTTTATTATTTATTCTTTTTTTTCTATAACATTTTTTTTTAATAAAACATAGCGGAGCGATAAATTTGATTAAATTGGCGTTTTTTAATAACTAGTTATTTAAATTTACTATTACTAAATTTTTTATTACTTTTTACATTAAAATAAATTTATTAAAAGTAAATTTAAACTATTAATAATTGAATAATTAAATTATTTATCAAATAAACAAAGATTAAATTTTAAAGTTAAAATAGATAAGCTATCATACATGAAACAATTAAAGCATATGTTTATTTTTATCTATCTATTACTTAAAAAAAACAAATAAAAGCTCTCCCCTTTTTTCTCACATCCTTTTTACATTTAAATAGGCTAAAACAAAGATGGGACGGCGGAGTCTACCTTACCTTTACTGGCACTGGCTTTAACCGGTATTTTAGGCTTTGACTAATGAGTAGCAAGGATAAATATAATATTCTAAATTTTTACCTATTAAACTTTTATCCTAATAAAAAAAATAAAAATTAAACCTAATTATTTATTAATCGATAACTCTCCTGTTAATCTAAAGGTAAAAAATAACTTAACTTTATTTAAAGGAATTAGTTTAAAATAATAGTTAATTATAAAAAAATAATAATTTCAGTATTTCATAATTTACAAATTTATCGCTATAGAAATGCATGAGCTTCTAGTTCTATTTATAAATTATATTGTAACACTATAAAGAAAAATACGTATTTGAAAAGTACTAATCCTAAAAAAATTAATAAATGATTCTCGCCTTTAAATGATTATTTAAAATTAAAAAAAAAGGTAAGTAGTTAAACATACAACCTAGTTATTTATTCTTATCACTTTGTCTAATTCTAAAAAAATATGCTATATAAATAAACTCATCTAATATCAAGGTCTAAAGTGGCCGGCCCTCGGGGCCCTCGGGGAGGCAGAAAATTATTAAGACCAAACCAAGAACAGGTTAAAGTTTTAGACTTATAAAATCATATCATTAAATTAAAAACTAGAAAAAATAAAAAGGCTTATTTAATGAAAAATATTGAATTTTATCTCTATCCTTCTATCTCTAGCTTTTATAACTACAGTTTAGTAATAAAGAAAAACAAGGAGGAAAGAGATTTTATTAAGCGAGAATCATTAAAAGAATAACATAAAAAAGATTAAAATATCTGATTCTTTTTTTTAAGCCCAAGAAGATTTGAACTTCTACATATTTCTCATCAAGAAATTATTCTACCTTTAAATTATAAGCTTTTAAAATTCTTATTATTTATTTAATCTTATTTTTAAATATAAATATCACTTTCTAAAAACCTTATTCTAATCATTTACAATTTCTTATTTTTAACAATAATAGTATCTAGGTTCAATATGAATTTTACATAGGAACCATAGAAGCCAATAAAAAATAATAGGAGTCATAAAACCAAGAAAAAATTTTTGATTATTTATTAATAAATTTTAAATATAAATATAAATTTTAATAAAGATAAAAAAAAATTATTATACTATTAAAAGATTTTTTCTATTAATTATTAAACAACAAAGAACTCAAATTAAAAAAAAAAGAAAGAGAAATATTCTATATTTATTAGAAAAAAAAAAGTCATTTTTCATAAATTTAAATTAATTAATATTTATTTTTTTTAGAATAGGATGAAACTTTATTTTATATTCTTTCAAATTCTTGAATTATTAAATAACTCTCTTTAATTATCTCTTTTATTTTTTAATATTTAATAAAATGTATTTTAAATATTTTATTCCATTTTACATTCTCTTATTTTGTTTTTATAATATAATTAATCTAGTATAGTAAATATTACTTTTGTCTTAAGGCATAAAATAATCAAAGAGACAGAGATAAAATAAAAATAAAAAATAAGGGGTTAAACATAAATAAAAACATAAATTAACTCGGCTCTCTTCTTCAGTGATTTATTACTATTTTTATTATTTAAATTGATTAGATTACTTTTAACTTTATTATAATTTTAGATTTATAATAAAATATTTATCTATTTATTTAGATTAAAACTCAGAATCTTAAACTAACTTAATAAAAGTTATATATGATTGACTCTTGTTCCAATAAGCGCTAGCCTTTAATTTTGACTTAAAAAAAAAGGGTAAGAAAGTTAGCTTGATAAATACAAATTTTATTATAAATATTTGTAATATATAAGTATATTATAACTTTAAAGCCTTATTATTATATAATATGAACTGTTATTATCTGACTCCAATTCCGCCTCCTTAGCTCTTAAGATAAGATGGTAGAGGAGCCTAATCTTATAAAAAAGCTAGGCTACAATCAGAGAAAAAGTACAATAAGATAAAGAGAAGGGGAAATAAGGCACGTGCTAGAACAATAAAAAGGATATAAAAATAGAAAAAAAAACGAAAACCTTGAAACCTTAACACATATTTACTATAATCATTTCAATTTTTTCCTATTTACTTATTTAAATTAATAAATATTAAAATATTTTAATATGATATCCATTCACATCCATTAAATTAAATATCTAAAATTTTATAATTAAGCCTTTTAGTTATTCAATAAAACATAAATAGGTAATAGAGTCAATTAATCAGATAGTTAAATTATATAAGATCTTATTTTAATTAGGATTGCACAGGTAATTCTGTAAATGCATGGAAAGGTATAGGGCTAGGTAAAGACCATTCCAATGATTGAGATGATTGTGTTTCATTAATAAATTCTGGTATAGAAGTAAAAAATGCTGGAACTGCCCATGGATTATTATTAACTGTTTTCCCATTTATAAAAAGATCATAGATAATATATCCAAATAAAACAGTAGCTACTACTGAAACTATAGATCCAAAACTGGAAATAGCATTCCATTCTGCATAAGCATCTGCATAATCCGGAATTCTTCTAGGCATACCCGCTAGACCTAAAAAGTGTTGAGGGAAAAATGTTAAATTACAATTATACCAATCATTTCTAATTGGCTTGGACTATATTTTAATTTAGATAAGCTTAAATAACTTTTACTAGCATAAAATAAAAAGTTAACCCTTTATCCTTGCACCTAAATATATTAAAAAGGATGTCAATATTGGAAAGGTTTATATTATCTAAATTTTCTTCGTGTAGCCTCTAAAGATCCCACTATTAATTTAAAAATTAATAAAGTTCCTTGCGGATTGTCCATTTTACATCAAAAATCATTGTTACCAAAATCTAAAATTAAAAATTAAACTCTTAGAATATATATCTGTGGTAGATTCAGCTTTAGGAATTTCCAGCAAATAGAAGAATTTTTACAAATATAAATTATTTGGGGGCTAATTTTACTTTTCTTATTTCTCTATCCTTTTAAATGAATAATTATTAACCTTCACTATATTTTAGTAGTTATAAACCATTTTACTCCTTTAATAATAATAGACTTATTTATATTTAGGGAAATAGTTTTAAATCTAACTCTGAAGTGTAATCTAGCACTATTAATAGAAGGAAATGAAATATTATCACCAAACTCATTTGTCATATTAATTTTTATACCTCCAATTCCATATTGAGAGGACAATTTTCCTCTTTTTCCTTTACTGTGATGCTCATGTTCTTCATAGTATTTTTTTAAAGCTAAACTTGTTAAAAGTTTCTGCTCATCACTTACATTAGATCCAAATCTAGGATGTAGTTTACCTGAATGAGATTTTTTAAATTTTTCAATAGTATCTGGAGAATGTTTAAATCCTTGTGAAGAGCCAGCCAATTTTAAAATATTATATTTAGGCTTATATAAATCAAGATAATTTTGTTCTAAACCTAAACATATATTCTCTACTGACTCACAATATTGTAAAATTAAGAAAACAAAATTATTAAGACCGTGTTTATTTAGAGCATTGTATAACGGTAAATTAATTGAACCAATACAACTAATATGTACTCTAAATCTTCTATCTAATTTAACACTGCTACCTATGTACGTATTACCATTAACTAAACAATAAAACATATATATACCAGCCTTATTTTTAATATTAAGTAAAATATCTGTTTTAGAGTCTTTAATACCTATAAATTTAGCTTCTGCTTGAATATTATTCAATTTATCTAATATATGTTTATTTTTACTATTATTTGGATCAGGTAATTTAGGTGCAGGTAAATTATTAATCTTATTATTTAAAGTTTCATTATCAATATCATTTACTTCACTATCTATTACTTCTCTATTGACAACCTCAGAAATAGAATTACTTAAGACACGGATTATAAACTGTTTAATAAAAGTAAATAATAATTTAATTATTTGTAAAACCCCAACAAATAAAGTCCAAAAATGTATTTTACCTAAAAAATCATTATATGTTTTTCCAACTACTTTAGGTGCCCAATAATAGAAACCAGCAAATAATGCGAAAACTGCTCCCATTGATAATACGTAATGAAAATGTGCTACTACATAATATGTATCGTGTAATGCTACATCCAATGACGCATTCGCTAATACTACCCCTGTTACAAATTAATCTAATAGTCTATGGTAACTAAAAATATATTTATCGATCCCTCTTTTTGATAATTCTACTCCTGAGCACAAACAAGGAATATTAGATATAGCATGTTGTTTTATTTTTTCATGTCGTATCCCCAATTGAGTTTCAGCTTCTAATATACCTTTATATTTTTTTTTAAAAATTACCGTTTAAATAAAATACAAATATTGCTCGTTTAACATTAGAATTTTGAATTATGTCTGTTATAAGTTTTGAGCATTCAGTATATGAAGAAAACACAGGTAGATCTGAAGAGGAAAAAAAATTAGATCTAAGGTACCAGCCACCTCTAAACAATGATCCTTTTTCAATCACTTTTTTAATTGAAGGCGAATTAGCTTTAATTGCGCGTGCTAAAGTCATAACCGACGGAAACACTACTTGTAATTGTTTAAAACTATCATAAACATACACTAGCCCTAAAGAATTAGCAGCTGTCATTTTTGCTACAGCTTCAAATGAATGAGTTTTATTGTAAAAAGGATTAAGCTCTCCTGTTAATGAAGTAGAAATAAAATCCTTAGTTGCCTTTGAATGTTTTCTAGTTGTAGCTAAAACAGCTAACATTTTTTTAGTTGCATCTAAATGTGTATACCCTGAGGACGTACCTCCATATTTCAAAACATTATAATATGGTTTTAATTTAACAATCCAAAAAGTTTATCTATCAAATAATACGTCTAAATCAGCATATTCAATTATTACGACTGAAAATTTATCGTGCCCGTATTTAAGTAAAGCTTTAGTAATAGGCATGTTAGCATTTTTTTTGCTCATTAGTAAACTAGTGTTAAGATAATTATGCATACGGCCTGCTAAATTTTTAGAGCTTCCTACGTAGCAATGCCCATTAGTTAAATTTATTAAGTAATAAACCCCTGATATTTTTTTTTCCCCTATGATCTTTAAGTAACTGTGCCCTATCTTCTTTAAAATTACCATAAACCTTAGAGGGATTTTTATGAAAAATAAGTTCTTCCATTCTTATTTTAAACCAATCAGAGTCAAGGTAAAAAGGGATAAAATTAAGAGTGAGAATATTGTACTCCTCTATTACGTCATATTGTACTATTAACTATTAGTTAATTTGGACTCTCTATTACTTAAGTTAAATTCTTAAGTTGTCACGTTTAGCCTCTGGGGATCTAATTTTTTTAATTTAATATTAGGTTTCCTGCTGATTATACAATCCCTTTTTCCCAAAAGGGGGGAAAATCCTCCCAGCATATAGTAACATTTTTCGAGAACTAATGTGAAATAAATCCTCCGATAGTAAATAGAGCAATAAATCCTAAAGAAAATATTAAAGGAGTAGTGAATCTGACTGATCCACCATATAATGTTGCTCAGGGTTCAGCATTTAACCATCTCAGGTTCAGCTAGCTTATTTTCTCAGTATAAATAATAATTAAATTAAAAAAGATTCATACTTTATTTAGGTAATAAAATACTGGGATTAAATATTTTAAACCTAAAATCCGTTACCGGCGAACTGGACCATTCCTTGTAACCTCTTATAAAAAAGAGAATCTTTTATACTTAGAGATCATGTGGCGTCTGGCCTCTACGCTTTTACACGACAGTTTCCCAATCGTGACTTAGTTCGACGATGATCCTAATATTATTTTTTTATAATTTAGGACTTCCCTCGAGTTTGCCACATCAGAATTATTCTTTAATATATAATTTATATCTCATAGAATTACAAATATAAGGTAATATTTTAGGTTGAATTTGGGTCATAGACTTAGATGAAATATAAATAGTAGGTTGATTTATTTGCATATGAATACTACACTTTAAATTAAATTTATATATTAATACACTTATAATGAAAACAACTTCTTTAACTGTAAAAGATTGCGTTTGTAATACAAGACCTTTATGAGCTTTAGTACCATCACCCATTATCCAATGAGCTAAACTTTCATAAGTCAACATTTCATATAAATTTAAAGGTACTATTTTTATATTTTTATTGTAGAACATTTGATATAATTCAGTAAAACAAGGATAAGTCCTAGTAGTAAATGAGATTCCTCTAAATATATTCCCATTTACCGTTGTCTGATTAATATAAGGGTAACTAGAACAATAATGAGATAATCTATTAAAAACATAAAAAAAATATTCTAATTTATCCGTAGATTGTTTAAAAAAAAATCTTGTATTTCCTACTTTATTTATTTGTAATCATCCATCCGAAAAAATTAGCCCTACTAATAAAGGAAATAGATTATACGGTATTTTAACCATATATCTTACTATAGAAGTATATGGTGGATACTTTACAGTAGAGCTTATATTTGAACCATAGATTACTAAATTCTTACATTTGTTATTATTTGGTAAATAATTTCTGTTTGATCTAGTGAATCTTTCTAAAAGATTTAGAGTATTTTTATTTTTATGAATAATTCTGCTGGTCATATTTCTCTTGCTGAAGGAGAGTGACAACCAACTAAATATTTTAATTCCTGTAGGTACCGCAATTACCATTGTTCTAATATTTCCTTAATAAAGTAATTAGTATTACTATTATCATTATTAAAGAAATTAGGACTTTTTCTTATTCTAATTTTTTATTGATAGGTAAAATTTATATATGCTTCTAATACACCTGCATTACTAATATAAAAACCCTCGTTCAAAGTCTGATATAAATAAAAAATTTAGATTTCCACGTGAAGTCTCTGAAAAACTATAATAATTTTTGCAGATTTTTTAACTAATATTCGATTTTAATCTATATAACATAGATACGAAATTTAAATTTTAAATTCCTGCATTTATTGGAATTATAACCACCTAAATATTACTAATTAGGGCGGTAACTATTATTCATTATTTGTTGCCAAAGTTTTTTTTTAATTAACTAAAATATTTTAATATCCTCTAATTCTTTTTTTTTCCTAACTTCCCCATTAATTTATATAACATAGACGGAATAATAAATGGATTAATTAAAGAAATTAGAGTAGGCATAGAGGATTTATAAATATAAATTCTAGGCTAGTCATTATCATAGTATATTGAACACTCAATTCTAAATTTTATTCTTAAGACATTCATTAATTTAATTACTTCCCTAATTAAAAATTTATCAGTACAAATTAGAACACTTTAATTTCTAATTGCTCCATCGCACATAATCATATGAGCTAAAGCGATAGGTGTTAAAATATCAAAAAGAATTTCAGATGATGGAACTATCTTTTTTTCCCTTTATAAAAAAGAGAATGAAGATTAGTGAGAAAAGGATAAGTTCTAGTTTGAATCTCGACAGAATTAAAAAACTTACCTCTCATAAAATTTTTAGTAGAGTAAGGGAGAGATTGGCAATAAGGAGATAAAATTTGAAAAACGTGCCATAAATATTCAAAATTAGCCATTCCTTGTTTTAATCCAAATCTAGCATTCCAATTAGATTTATTTTTTTGTAACCAACCATCTGTTAAGATAATTCCAACTAATACAGAAAAAGTGTATGAATAAAAAGGGGTAATATTTCGTATATATTTAGTAATTTTATCAGACCCTACACTAGATCCTAATATATTATTTACATTCACTGAAGCCCCAAAAGGGGGAGGGAGACATATAAGAGATGTACATTTAGAATGAGGATAATTCTTAGTTAAGATTTGACTAGTACTTTTAGTTAATTTAATATTCTAAAAATTTACAACAAATATTGAAGTTGCGGTTGCCGCTGTGAAATAAGCTCTTGTATCTACATCAAGACCTACTGCATACATATGGTGCAAAATACTTAACTTAAAAAAGAGTTAAGTATTTGGACTGTATCTTCATCTTTAAAATTATAAAAAAAGTTAAATAAAATAAACAAGGCCTTATTTATAACCATTAATTATTACAAACTAGGCTTCTCCGCAGCCACTATGTGTCTGTGCGTGTACATGTATGTGCGCATATGCATGTACATGTAATTTTAAATAAAGGTTGAGGATCCGAACCAAAATATTAAAACCTTTAACTTAATAATTTATATTTGACTTATTATTTACGGATTTAGCTAATACCTTAATTTTTGCAAATCCTTCATGAGTAAGGTGTTCTTTATTTGCCATCATTGAGCGAATGTTAGACCACTTTATAAATGCCTCTTTTTTAACGGTTTTTAAAGGAAATTTATCAAAGTAAGAAACAATAGTAGGTAATCCCTTAAAAGAATCCACTATATATCGATAAGCACCTATAGAACTTTTTCTATGATAAATATAACCAGTATTAAATAAACTTAATATAAATTTTAGAACTGAACTATTATTTTGATCTAATATAAATCTTATCACTGTTCTAAATCCTACAATATAAGCAGCTCGTTTAACAAAAGTGACGTTAAAGCACCCTTCTGCATCAGTAAAACCTGATAACCAGGCATCATTAAGAGAAATAGATGCTTTAGTACTATTATGAATAATAGAAATAGATTTACTTTGTAAGTTTTGAATCCAATTCGCTAATTGTTTAATTCTATGATCTAAAAAGAAATTTCCATTAAAAAGATATGCTAATTTAATTAAAGATGGTAAATCTTCCACAATAAAACGATAAGACTGTACTCCTGGATCAAATCTGACATAACCAAAACCAAAAGTTTCTTGAATGTGGTATAGTATTACTGATTCATCTTGAGTAATAACGAAAGAAATACGACCTGATTTTCTTGTTAAAAGAGCACCATCTCCTTCTGTAAAAACGATAAATCATTGTAACAAAATTGGGTGGATAAAGGCGTGATGTTTATAAAACTCTGTAAAATTAAAAGATGTTTCGCGTACAATCTCTGAGGCATTGGTTACTATATTCTTCCTAATTATATTCTTAATTATAGTAATTCTATTGCCTACTAGTTGAAAAATAAAGTTAAAATTTTCACTTAATAAATTGTTTATATTATTTAATACTGCCTGTGGCCTTGTATTTAACTCTATCTTTTTATTCCAGTAAAAAGCGAAATTTATTACTTCAAAATATCTCTTGAAGAGTCCCACAAATAGAGACCAAACAATAAATCCTAAAATTCCAATTGAAAACATAGCGTAGCAGCAAAATAAAATTCAAACTAACTTTTTTATTCATGTTCACGTTTAGAGTTCATATTATAAATAATGTCTTTGATAGCTTCAGTATTTTTTCTACCATCTACTTTAAAGAATTTAGCGGCTTTTTTAAAACTTAAAAAATCTAAAGACTTAATATTATGAATAGGATAGTTTAAAAAATGAGGAATTATTATATTGTAAATATTTAAAAAATCTTGCACATAAAAATCACAGCGATCTTTGTTGGATCGTATATTAACTTTACCACAATTAAAGAATATTATAAATAAATTCATTAATAAACTATCACGTAAATGCTGAACTATATGAAATCTAAAATAATTTGACCAGTTTTTTTACGGATACCAACTGAAAAAGCCACCATCTCCTGCTGTAAACCCTGAAACCCAATAAGGGTTTAAATTCTTAGGAAGACTTACTTTTTTTTCTCTCTACACCTTTTACATCAGGAAAAGCATTAGATATATTAGGCGACATACTTTTATTAAGAGATGCATAATAGGTAAGAATAGTAGTAAACCCTAAAGACGTTAGATGTTGTTTTGTAGACATTAATTTAACTACTTCATACCATAATAAAAAATAAGAATGTTTTAAAGTAAATAAAGGATAAGCTAAAAAATGTGGAATAACCACATTAAGTAAATCTTCTATTTTTGTAACACGATATACACATTTAGATCTATCTGGTCTAGAAGATACTAAACCTACACCAAAAATTTCTTTAATTTGATATAAAATAGCAATATCTCTAATATGTAAATTAATTTAAAAACTAACTATGACTCGCCAATTTAAAATAGAAAGTTTGGTAATTATAACAGTAAAACAACCTTCTGCATCACAGAAACCGATTATCCAATAAGGGTCTAATTTATTTTTAGATTTTTGTGAATTTACATTGGTACTAAATATTCGTTTAGTATTTACAAATAACCTATCATTAATAAATTCTAAAATAGAAGAAAAAACAGACAATGCAAATAAAAAGCTTACTCTCTCATCCAGAACCTCTCTTCGTATTTAAATTAAGTAAAGAAAAAGCCCCTTTAAATCTATACATTTTAGACTATTTAGCATAGTGAAATAGTATTAGTCCTACTCCACTCCTGAAAATTGGTATAAAGTATACAAAGCAGAGGATAAAGCCTAATAATTTTATTAATAACTATTCATCCTATAGGGATAGAAGAGTATCTCTTCCTATAAAATTAGGACAGAAGGATCTTTTCAAGTAAGAGAGAGAGAGAACTTGAATTTTAAAGCTGGACTTTATCTTGATTCTTACGAATAATTTACGTAAAGTCTCTGAGGCAAAACATTATATTGCCTACTGATATATTCATTAATAAATTAAATTCTTTAATTTTATCACTATAAATTTTATAGTAATTAAAGGGTTTAAAAATATTCTCAGAAATATAGTAAAATTACTCTATTTGGGTTTAGAGGGCCTAATTCGACCATTCCAATATAACCAAAAACAGGTTTACCTGAAAATGTGGATACTATATGTGAAACAATTCCGAATCCAGGAATAATTAAAATATAACAATTTCTTTTGGATAAGTAAATAATCAATCTTTGTGTAAATGAGTTGATTTATTTAACATAATCACTCAAGAATTTACATCCTTGTTAGGACTTTATCTTAAACTAAAAATATCATTATTATTTCTATTCATACTTTTTTTAAGTTTTCTTATTTTTACTAAACCGGAATCAGTTAAATGCTCTTTATTTTGAATAATGGTATAAGCTTTTCTCCATTTTAAATAATTAACGTGTTTTGAGGATAGCAAATGATATTGATCGAAATAATTAATAACTCTTTTAGCTGAACCAAAGCTAGTTGAACCAAAATAATAAGTATCTTGACTAAATCTATATCCAATATTACCTCCTAGAAAATTCTTTATCAAAATTAAGATATAGTCTTTTTTTTGATCAATCTTAAAATTAAGCCTTACTTCAGTTTTATTCTTGTCAGATCGACTTATTAATTTTATTTGAAAACTAGCATCCGCATCTGAAAACCCAGATAATCAATGATTCTCTAGATCTAATGTCTCATTTTTTTTAAAAGGAATAAAATCATTAAGATGAGGATTTATTAAAATATTATTATTTATTTGATCTAATTTACTACTGGTTCTTATTTTTCCATTTATTAAATTAAGAATTTTTTTTATACCCTCTAATTTACCTACAACAAAAATAACTGCTTTTTTAGATTTAACTTTATAAACATTACCATATCCTATCCGACCTTTAATGTAATAAGCTAAAGAGGCATCTAATTCGTTAAAAACAATGACTAGTTGAGGCACTTTAGAAAAATAACCATCACCATCTATTAGTCCAGCTAAATAATGACCAAAATTTTTTTCAGTTTCAGGTTTTAAATGAGTACTCATATGAATAGAAATTTTTTTAATTTTAGTTTTGTCGCGTAAAGTCTCTGAGGTGCTTTCACCTTTTTCCTTTATTATATATAATAAAGGAAAAATTATCCTGATAAAAAACGTAGTGAAATTACCTGCGGATTGACTTATTTGGTTTAACTTTGTTACTATGACCTTTATAATATTGAGGTAGGAGTATTTAAAACTTAAGAGAGTTGTTCCCGCACATAGCAAAATTAAGAAGCCTATAAAAAAAACTTCTGGGTGCAATAAAAACAAAGATAATTATAAAAATTTAAGTTACTGAACTAAAAATTTAAATCTCTTTATTTAAACTGGACTATATCTTTATCCTCTTTCTTTCCATTTTTTTTCAAATAATAACCAAGACTTATAAATGGCAGAATCAGGAGAATGTTTATAGGCTTGAAGTTTTTTAAGTTCATAAAATTGTGGTACTAAGAAAAGTCTTTGTCGTTTATGGCTTCGACTTGGAAAAATTTTAATATAATTTAAAAAAGTATTAATATCTTTTGAACTTTGAATGGTCCACTTAAAATTACCATATCCACTTTTATCAAAGTAAATGTTTCCTCCAAAGATAAATTTAAAAATTTTAATGTTTTCTTCTAATTTATTAGAAACAGAAATAGTAAGTTGAGGATTATCATTTTTAAATGAATAAGTAATAGTACCATCGGCATCCAAAAAACCTGAAAACCAACCATTATTTATAGAAATTGTGTTAGGATAAATAATAGGAATATTAAGGATTAAACATACTTTTCTAAGTTGCTCTAATCTTGCTGAATGTCTTATATTACCATTTATTCGTTCAATTAAAGTAATCATTCCTTCTTTATGATGAAGTCTGTAACGAATAGCCTTTACTCCTGCTCTTTTTTTTATTGAACCGCCTAATTTTTGTTTAATTTGAAGTAATGCATGTTCATCAGCTAAAGCCATAGTTATTTCACAACTAGTATGACCAGCTTTACTTACTAATAAACTACCATCACCATCTATAAGTCCTGCTAACCATTGATTTCAATATAATTCAGATTCAGAAAAAGTTTTAGAGGATAGTGGACGTATAGTCTCTGAGGTTCCTACTAAATTATTTTTTTTTAATAAAACATTTTTGGTTACCGGCTGATTGACCTTCATACCTAAAATTTTTACTTTATGGGGATAAAAATAAAAACCATTACCGCTTATACATAAAGTAGATAAGTAAGAAAATAAAGTTTCCCAGCATATAGTCCATTTCATTAAATCTATTACTATATTTAAGGGCCAAAGTTGACCAAAGAACCCAATTCTTAAAATTTAAAATCTTACAGATTTAATTTAAATCTGTTCCTCTTCTAAATCCATGTATCATGCTTAAGCATGACCTTGTGAAATAAGTATCCTTTACTTATTTTAAGAATCCGACTATACATTAAGCAATTAAACAACCTTTAGGCTATTTATCACCCACAAATGAACTAGTCTGTAGCGATAAATTAATTATATTTAATTTTACCGACGGTCTAAAACTAGGAATTTGTTAACCGTTTTCATAAGTGTTGCCATAAATGACTAGGGTATAATAGCCCTCCCGCAAGGGCCGTAAGGGCCGCAAGGGAGAGGCTAATATTATTTTAGTCTTTAAACCAATAGGTTATTTAAACATCTGCTAAACATTTTTTTAGGTCTTACGAACCTTTATACCCTGTTTTCCCGATAAAAATATACAGAGGGTTTAATTATATTTATTAATTAATTTAGATTTTTTTAATAATTCAATTCGAAGATTGGGTTTTAAGTGATCTTTCTGTAGCAGTTTTAAATATAAATCTTTCCATAATAAATAACTATCTTTTTTATTAGTTTTTAAATTAAATTTTTCAAAATAATTAAATTCTAATAATTTAGAACAACTTTTTAAACCACTAACAATATAAGAATAATTCTCATGATGATAATGATTTTCTATAATTCCTGTATTAAATAATAAAATTAATTTACTAAAAAAGGTTAAATTTTCTTCATGTTTTTGACTAAGTATAAATCTAATAGAAAATCCGGTTGTATTTTTTATACTCACTGTAAAACAACCCTCAGCATCTGTAAACCCTGACAACCAAGCATTATTTAATGAAGGTTCATTATTTGATTTTATAAATTCAATTTGTGATAAAAGAATTTTTCCTTTAATAGCTTTTTTATTATATACTTCTAAAAATTTTTTAAATCTCTTTATTCTAGAAGGTAGTAACATATTTCCATTAAATATTAAAATGATTAATTCCATTAAATTTTTTTGTTCTACTATAAATCTATATGTTAATTTTCCTTGTTTAATCACTCTACCAAATTTTAAAGTTTCAAAAATAATTTCTAAAACTTTAATATCTTTTTGAGTAATAACAAATTGTAAATTATTTCTATTATCTACAATAAAACTACCATCACCTTCACTAAAACCTATAAACCAATTTAATCAATCTTTAGATATTTTTTTATTATTCGGGAACATTATTTCATATTTTTCATAAAATTCTTTAAATCGTTCATTGTTAATCGCTATTGAAGAATAATTGTTAACCCCTCTGTTATATTTTTGTATAATTGTTATTGAGAAAAGATGTTGATAAAGTATTGGATCACCACCTCCTGCTGGATCATAAAAGCTAGTATTGAAATTTCTATCAGTTAAGAGCATAGTTATTGCCTTTTATATTGTCTCACTTTCATAAAAGAACATGATAACTTTTTTAAGTTAACTCAAAAGTTAAAAAAAAAAGAAATTAATATTTTAAGATGTAATACTATCTTCTCTTAACCTAACACTTAGTATAGGTATTTTATTAGATTAATAAAGTTTAATAAAATTTAAAAATATCCTTACCCTTATTAAGTTATCTAAATTTTAGATTGCCCTCCAAAAAAAAAAGGGAAAAGCTAAAAATGGGATTATCAGGGGGGTTTTAAAAAGTGAGAGAAGGATAACAGTATTCTTAATAAAATTTCTGAATTTTACACTCAAGGTGAGCGCTCTAATATTCACATATTAGTTTGGACTATCTCTTATTTGTCTAAATTGTAAAAATTTTGTAAATGATCCCAAATAAAAATAGTTCTTTTATCGTTCATATTAGATTTTATAGAAATTATTTTTTCTATAGTTGATTTATTAGTGTGTTCACCTAATTTAAAAAAATTAAGAACTTTCAACCAGTCTTTATAATCTAAAGATTTAGTTCCAAATAAAGGATAATTATAGAGATATTGTTCTAAGAGAATATTCCCTTTTAAGTTTGTGGTTCTAATTTTATATTGTGGATTAGAACTTTTAATTCTAAATGGTTTAACTACAGTTAATAAACATATAGCAATATTTTCTAAAAAATAAAGATAATTTCTACCATTTTTATCATTTTGTCTCTGAGATAATTCAAATTTACATTCTAATTTAGGATTACGAGAACCCATTGAAGTTCGTACTGAGAAATGTCCATCAGCTTCAATAAACCCTGAAAGCCAACCATTAGACATTAAAGAACTACTATCTAATTTTTCTTTTTTAAGATTAAATTTAAGGTTTTTATTATTTAACCAATCTATTAAATTTTGGAAAGCATAAATATTAGGTGTCCTTAATTTTCCGTTAATTAAATGAACTATTAAAATTAATCCTTCAATATTATTAATAGTAAAGATATAAGCATTAATGCCTTTTTTACGTAAAATAGATCCATAACCTAAAGTTTTCTGGATTAATAAAGCTAAAGGTAAATCTTTTAAATTAAATACTATTTGTATTGAAGGATAATTTAGCTTTCCTTTTATAGATCTTTCAGTTTTGGGGACTATTATTGTCCCGTCACCTTCAATTAAACCTGCTAAGTAATAAGAAAATTTAGATCTTTTTTTAGTATCTTGTAAGACAAAAGGGGGCCGGAGATATAAATTTAAACAATAAATAAATTCTGGCGTATAGTCTCTGAAGATCCCTAATAGATTCAAATCTAAAAAGTTTCCTGCTGATTGTGTTATTTTATATAACAGTTCCCAGCAATTGGCCAAATTTAAAGCCGGCACAACATTAAGTTTACCGGCTAATACTGGAAGTGCTAATAATAATAAAATAGCAGTAACAAATATAGCCCAAACAAATAACGGAAGCTTATGTAAACTCATTCCATTTGCTCTCATATTAATTACAGTAGTAATAAAATTAATAGCCATTTAAAGAAGAAAATAATTTAAAGAATAGGGCGTTTCCCTTTATGTAATTTATAATTTTAAAATGGTATAAGATATGGACTTACAAATAAGCGCAAACGTTTCATTGATTCAGCCTTAATGTAAATACGAGGACCACTTTTAATAGTATGCAAATTACAATTCAAGTCATAACGTATTTTAAGAATATTAATAAGACAAACTACTTCCTTAATTGTAAAACACTCAGTACACAGAGTTAAACTGTATTGATTCGACAATCCATCACACATTATCCAATAAGCTAAAGCTTTTGGAGAGAAATAATGAAACAAATTTTTATGAGCTTATTTTAGAACCATTTAATATAAATAATCCATATATTTCTTTAAAAATGACATAAGTTCGAGTCTCTAAAATCAGTACACCATACTTTTTTCCTTTAAAAGATGTTACTTCATATCTAGGTAAAGATAAACAATAATGAGCTAAATCATTAAAAACAGCTCACATAAAAGGGAAATTAATAATAGACTGTTTAAATCCAATTCTTACATTTACATTACGATGTCCGAATTTTAAATAAGCATCACCTAATAAAAGACCAACTAAAACATCTAAACTGTCAGTATTTAGGTATGTCAAATCTCTAATAAATTTAGTAAATCTAGGATAACCTATTGTACTATCTAATTTCCCATTAAAAGGTACGATGGCTGTACTATCAGTAACTGGAAAAATATTAGTATTAATTTTATTCCATTTTTTTTACTATAGGTCTTAAAGGTAAAAGATATGCAAATTCTAAAAAAAGAGAATTTTCTGTCTTTAATAGGACTTTTTCTTGAAAAATAAAATTTTTTTTAATTTAACTACTCTGTAAAGTCTCTGAAATAATTATTATTATTTGCTTATTTTTACTACTTTATTAATTTAACCTTTAATTATTAGGTTATAAAGTATTTTGTAATTCTAAGCATTTAGGAGTATAAATATATTTTTTTACAAAAATAAACGGCACAATTATTATACCAAGTAATGAAGATACTCCAGCAAGATGTAAACTAAAAATAGCTAAATCTACAGAACCTCCAGAATGAGATTGTATTGAAGCTAATGGTGGATAACATTTTTGTTGGTAATCTCATATTTTATCTAAATTAAATCAAATACTATCATTACACGCTCTAATTCTCACTAGAGATCGGACTATGCCTTCATCTTATTTCATATTATCTACATCCTAATAAATATACTTAAGGGGTGGCTAGGCTAAAAGAGAAGTATTTTGTTTAGTTCTCATAATTCGAACATTATTACGAATTTTATTTAAAGTTACAAAATCTCCTTTATGTTTTACATAAGATCTAGCCCAGATACGATATTCTACTGATTTTATACCCTTCATCGTATTTTTGTAATATTTTATAATATTTTCAATAGCCCGAGAATTAGTTGTTACAATAGTATAATATCCTGCTTTTTTCAGTATAACATTAGTACTTATTCCTAAAAGATATTTTATAGCTATTAGTACTATTTGATCTAATTTTTGTGTTATTTCAAAAGCATGAACTAACCTAGTATTAGACTTCGCCACTAAGTAAAACCTACCTTCAGCTTCTGTAAAACCTACTAACCATGCTTTACTTATTACTTTTGAAGCTGATTCAAAACTAGATACTTTATTTTCCACTATCCACCATACTGGAGAAATATAATTTACAGGTGGCTTAGTATTAATCAGTTTAAAAATTAATATATCTTTTTCTGAATTGCTTAAGGAAGTATCAGATAAAACAGCATAAGCTTCTTTAAACTTAATATAATTAAATTGTTTAGTAGTAAGAAGAGAATATTTATCAAATATAGGGAAAATGACTGATTCTAATGCAAAACGGTCTCGAATTCTAAAACTCGCAAGAGAATTTCTTTTCTCAACATAAATACTTCCTATACCTAATTGAGACTTAATAAAATATAAAACTCTTAAGTTATAAGTGCTTTGCGAAAGTTTAAAAGTTAAAGACCATTTATTATTTTGACGAACAATAGAAAAAGTACCATCACCATCTGTAAATCCTACTAACCATTGATGAAAAATATTTCTATTTTCAGAAAGTGAATTTTTATTTATATTAAATGTTGAAAATTGTGAAATAAGATGCTCTACGTTAAGTCTCTGATGGATAAAAGGTAATAAATTATTAAACCCTCTTAACCAGGCGAATCCTCTCCATGTTAGTAAAATTTTTTCTATTATAAAACTCCCTTGCTTATACCAGTAGAAGAACAATAAGCATTTACCTCCGAGTAGAAGAATTTTTCGCATCGAGTAGAGTTTAATAAATACTATATTACTATAATAAGACAGCTTATAATTAACCGTCCATCCAGTACCAGCACCATTTTCTACTAATGAACTTACTAATAGTAAAATTAGTGAAGGTGGTAAAAGCCAAAAGGAAACATTATTTAATCTTGGGAACGCCATCAATTTTGTTATCACAAGGCTCTTTATCCTTGTTTCCTAATATGACTATTAGGTTCAGACTATGTTATCGGATAAATAGAAATAATCTAAAACCGTTAGGTATTCGTGGAAAGTTATTGTTAACACTACTCACTTTCTAGTCGTTGAACGTTTCTAATTTTATATAAAAAATTTCTTATATTATATATAATGCTAAATTAGACTTCGCTGCAAATTGACTTTAATAAAGTTTTTTTGCAATTTACCTAATTTATATTTATAAGATTATCATAAACAGGACTATTTTTTTTTTTTATTTTTATTTCAAGTGCTCCCAATTAAAAACAGTACGCTTTTTATTCATTTGATTTTTAATTCTTTTAATTTTAAGTCTTCCTTCATTAGTAAGGTGTTCATTTAAACTAATCATATCATAAACCATTAACCAGTCTTTATAATCGTTTTTTTTACTAGTGATTAAAGGAAATTTATTTAAATATTGGCAAAATTTTTTTAATTTAGATAAACTTGTTACTTCTATAACAAAATAACTTTTGTCAACATTATGACAAGAGGTATTTAACTTGACAGTAAAAAAGTCAGATATTGAACGCATTATAGTCTCAAAAGGTCTTTTAGTTTTAGGATGAAACTTTCGTTGTTCAATAGAAATACGCACCTCTATTCTTCCTTTACGTTTTACTTTATTAAATTCTATGATTTGTTCAGTATATCTTACCTTAAAAGACCCATCAGCATCAAAAAAACCCGCTAACCAACCATTTGATTCAAGTAAACTGTAATCTTCAGAGTATAACTTAATATTTAGATTAGAGCTATTATTTAACCATTCTATTAATTTATTAAATTCAAAAAGTTTAGGTGTACGTAAGTAACCATTCATAATTTGAACAAGATTTATTAATTCTTGTCTAGAACCAATTATTAATACTAAAGCATTTTCTTTCTCTTTACGTCGAATATTGCCACCTAAATAGCTTTGCAAATAAGATACTAAAGGCTCATCTTTTAGTGGGAATGTTATTGCTAAATAAGGATATATTTTTTTATTTTCTTTACTATTAATATTAGAAAGGTGACCATCACCTTCCCATAGGCCGGCTAAATAAGGACCTAGTTTTGTAATGTTAAATGGTTCTGCTATTGACTGAGATGTTTTGTCATTGGCATTGGTTGATAGAATATGACTATTTTCTCCTTTAAAGCTTGTGTTTCTTTGCACGGAGGCACTATATCTTAAAAAAGACCGACACTGAAGGCAGACAGAATAATTTTGATTAAAATTAAAAAATTGAAAAGGTATAAAATAATTTGCTATATTTTTGGTTAAAAGCCTATAAATAGAAATATAAAAATAATTGTTTAATTTATAATCCGGAGCTCCAATTTGTACAGGTACAAAATAGTTCATTAATTCATAACCTTTAAATTATGAAAGGACTATATCTTCACTCTATTTAATGCATAAAAAATAAATGACCAATAATTAAGAATTAAGAAAAATTTATTAAACAAAATTCTATTTTAGTTTTAATTTATCTAAAAAATTAAATAATCTATTAATTAATCAAAAGAAAAAATATTACAACGTTTAAACTTATGCTTCTAGTTTTGCCACAGTATATTTTCTTATAATATTTATCCTAATTTTAATAAAAAAGAATTTTTAAAATTAAAAAACAAGCGCTTTTTCTTTTTTTGAGCGACAAAACCAAAAAGAAATTGAAGAAAAAATAAGAAGGAAAAATTGGCAATAATATTTTGTTTCTAAGTAAAAAGTATTATTATATCTACATATATTTGTATTAGAACGACTACTACTATATAAAAAATATTTAAAATTAAATAATATCGTTGAAATTTCCGTCGTAATTGAATAAATTTAGCTAAACGTGGATAACGAGTTTCTAGTTTAAAACGAGATATTAAATATTCACCAAAAAAAACAAAAACAATTGAAATTAAAGAAGCTAATATAACTTGACAAAATAATAAATTAGAAAAAGCACCTATTTGTTCATTAGACATATTATTAAAAATATCGGACCAATTAGAACTTACTAATTTATTCCCTTTATCTTGCCAATTATAAATACTTTGAAGCTCTTCAATAATACTAGTAGCTGTTTTTTCTTCTTTAGCTATTACCTTTTTATAGTAATCATGCATATTATTTAGAAATTCAGAATCTTCCTCTTTTAAAACAGAATGATTCTCTACTAGGCTCTCAGATCTTACTCGATATTCCTCCATTCTTTCAAATGATTCTTTAAAATTAGCCAACAAAGATAAAGATTTAGTTCGAATATTTTCCATTAAATCTTCTTGTAGCTCTACTTCTTTTTTAGCCTCTTTGGTAATATTTATACATTCGTCATACACTGGAACTTTAGTTATTTCATTTCTACCTTGAAGATATCTTCCGACTCCTGCAGCACCACCTAATATAGTAAACATTTTAGCTAAATTACTATTAATTTTTATACCAGATAAATAATAATTACTGTTATTTTTTGGTTTATCGGAACTTTGTAAAAATTTTTCTATTAATGCAAAAAAACAAATAAATAAAAAAAATATAAGTAAAATAAAAATTTTAAATTGGTTATTCATACTTAAATTAGTAGTATCACTATCAAGATTTATTAATAAGCCTGATATAATGAACTTATTTTCAGACATAAATAATTGTGTTAATTTAATATTTAATCTTACTGTAGTTTTTCTAATTAATTTTGAAAGGGTTAATACTAAAAAATAAATGTTCTTAATTAATTATGATTATAAAAAATCATAATTAAATTTAGGACTATTTTTTCAACTTTGTTATAAAAATTTTCTTTTTCTATTAATCTCATTTTCCTACCCCAAAGCGCCTTTTACCTTCCTATCCTTTTAGCCAAGGTCAAAGCGAAAAGATAATGCGCTTTGGGCAGGGGGAATTAGGAGAAGATAAAAAAGATGAGAAGGGGAATCTTTATCTTCTTTATTAAGCGATGACGATTAAGATAAACCATTTCTCCTTTATGGTAAAAGGCTTATCTTATTTTAATTCTAAAAACGATAAAGACAAAGGATCTTTTTTTTTTTTTATTTAAATTTACTATATATTTTAATTTACTATAAAAATTTATTAATACAGAGTGTTACACGTATAGTCTCTAAGGATCATATGTATCTATTTAGACCCTGCGAATAACTTACTTATTCATATTTATATAAATATAAAACATATAACAATTATTTATTAATATAAAATATAATTTAACTTTTCTTATTCAGATTAAAAAAAAAAAGAAATTAAGATATAAAATTAATATCTTTCTTTAAATTATTTGATTTTAAAACTTATATTACAAACTATTCAGAGTTTACAATTTTATAAATTAAAATAAAATTAAATTATTATATATAACAATTGTTTTAAAATTTAAGCTTTCTCGCATAAAGTGTTATTATAATAATATATTTTTCAATATATTACGGCAACTTTTCTTTTTTTAGTTTTTATCATTTATATTTATATCTTCTGCTTCTATTATTACTATCATTTTTATTTTTTTTTTAAGATAAGATTTAAGAAAATTTAGATTTTTTTAATTTAATTTATCTTTTTTCTTAATAATCTAACTATTCATAATAAAAAGAATAATAGTAAAAAAAAATAGAATATAATGTAATTAAATTTGAATAAAACAAAAAAATTTTTTTATTACCAAATCCACCAACCATTGCAGGCATACGTTTATTCTCTAATATTTCTAATAGAGCCGGACTATATCTTTATCCTTTAAGGATATCTTGCGTATAGTCTCTGAGGATCCTACTTAGAACCCTATTGTAAAAAGCCAAAATATTTTTAATTAAAATAAAAGAAAGTTTTAAATTTTAAGAACATTTCGTGTATACTTTTTTTTTATACAACTAATTTCTTATTAAAATAAAAAATCAAGGGAAACATTTACTAATATGGTCTTTTGGTTTCCTGCTGATTGCCCAATTTTTACTATGTTACTGTTTTCTACTTTTAGGTAGACCTAGTTAGTAAAACTCTAAGGGTGTTCCAGCAAATAGCTAGAAGAAAGATACATATTACTACGTATCCCGGCCATGCCATTGCCAATTAGTATAAAATAAAAATTTATGTTATGTATTATGTTATGTATTATTTGAATCAATCTCTATAATAGTAAATTTCCATTGATTTCTATATAAACCGGTAGATTTTCCAGAAATATAATTTCTTATAGTTCCTCTATCTCCTTTTAATTGTCGAGCGAGTTCACCAATACTCATAAAACTTCGAGTCAAATCTGGTTTAAGAATATTATCAGCTAAAATTTGTTTACTAGCAGGTTGATTTGGAAGATATTGATCTTGAACTTTACCTATTAATAAAACTAATTCTTTTGAAGTTATTATGGATTCATAAGGAAACTCTGAAATTATATCTAGAGATAAAAAAAATCTATTCAAGTATAACTTACCATTATTAATACAATTATTTAATGTTACATGATGAATTCCAATTATATCGTATAATAATTGTTTTGAATCAAATAAAAAAATAAGTGATTTAGTAAAAGTATCGTAAATATAAATAGGTGTCCCTCGTAATTTTCGAAGAATATCACGAGCTTCTAAAGACATAGGAGTATGATAACCATTATAACCTCCGGCTACTAAGTCTACATTAAGATTTGGAGAAATGAAATCGATATGATTTTGCTCTAATTTTATTACTTGATCCCAAGTACTAGATGATTCTAGTATTAAAAGAGTTAGTGTAACATTTTTAAAACCATACTTATTAAAATATCTAAGGACTCGCCGATCAGACTTAGATAAAATAGAAGGCATAAAATAAGAACAAACTCTATTATATAGATTAATAGAAGAACCTAGATATATATTATTACTTTCCGCTACTTCAAAAATGTAAACACCTTTAGCACATTTAGCTACCTCCGCTATTTTGGAACGATTGTTAAATGGATCTGATATAATCACTTTTTTATAAGAGTAAGACAATGAATTTTCTAAACTATTCATTTTATTCGTATTTTTTTGGTAAAACTCATTTTTATTATTTAAATTACTCTCACTTCCATTACTATTACTATTACTATTAGGTAAAGTAGACAATCAAGAAACATAGGTAGAAAAATAAGGAGCATGCGTTTCTAACTCTAACTTGTCTGATAAAGAAATTAAATAATTAAAAAACGTATAAAAATAAAGATTTTGTAACCAAAAATTTACATATGAAAAAATAACATAACATATATTATTTATAAGTTTTATACTAGTAGTGCAAATAAATTTGACCATAAAGAAAATCATGATAAACGCGTGAGCTGTAATAATTACGTTAAATAATTGGTGATCTCCTTGTAAAAACTGTACTCCCGGAGCTGATAATTCTAATCTAATTAAAACAGAAAAAGCTGTTCCAATCATCTTTTTTCCTTAAAATTTAAAATATATTTTATTCGTTATCCATCTACTTTGTTTCATGGTGACAGAGTCTAAATCTTCAACCTACCTACCGGCCACCTATGGGCTAAAGATAAGATAAATTAAATAATTTTCTTATGGAAATGAACAATTAGTATTAGTGGATTATTCCTTTTTTAGTAATTATACTAGAAAAAAAAAACTAAATAAAGATGTTAATAAATAAGTAAAATAACTATCTTATCTTTAAGATATTAAAGATTATTAAACCAGTTTATGTGTATATATTTTAAATTAAGGTTGGATTATATATTTTTTTTATTATAGAGCTTTAGTGTTATTATTAACGTTCATACATATTACTTAAATGATCCCATTTAAAAATTTTACGACCGGTATTACTACCAGATTTTATAAATTTTATTTTATTTAATCCCTCTGGTCCATTAATCTAAAAATGAGCTTTATTTAATATAAGGTTATAACATTCACTCCAATCTAAAAAGTAAAATTGTTTAGAATTCATTAAAGGGTGCTTAGAAAAAGAATTGCTTAGAAAAATAATTAAAAATTACTTCAGCACCTTTCATACTAGTAATTCTAGATCTAAAAGCATTTTGTTTACCTAATCTATCAAATTTAGAGAGTTTGTGTAAGCTAAGATTAGATAATAAAAAAGCTGAAATTAATTCCATAATAGGCTTATAAGCTTGAAAATATTCAAGATTTAATCTACTTTTAACCAATTCAAAAGATAAACTTACTTTATTTTAATGATTTTTAGCAACAGAACTTTCTGTCACTCTAACACCAAAACTTACATCTCCAGCTGAAAACCCTACTAACCCACTATTGTAAGCTATAGAACTAGCATCTAAAGATCCTTTTGGGATAAGGATAGAATTTTTAATCGGATCTAGATTTAATTTATATTTAGTAGGATCACTATTTATAAAGTCTATTAAAGAATGTAATTTATTTATCTTATCTTAAGTGTTCTAAATTTTCCATTTACTAATTTAATTATATCTAATATACCCTCTTTATTTATTATTACTAATTTAAATACTTGAACTGATAAGTGATCCATTTGAATAGAACCGTAACCTAATTTTTCTATTAAAAGGCAAAGTTTAAATCATTAATATTAAAACTTATAGCTACAGTAGGTATATTATTTGTATCCGCTTTAGGTATAAAAAAATAACCCTCAGCTTCAATTAAATCAGCCAAGTAAAACTCTAATTGACCTTTTAAATTATAACTTATGGAAGCAGAGCCCTTGTTTTAAACCTTAGAGGACGTATTTAAATAAACACACGAAAGTATAGTATCAAAATCTATTTTAATACAAGATAGGTCTATAATATTTAAAAAATCTATAGTATAATCTCTGAAGTAACTATCTATTGTATAAACATTTTATAAATTACTTGCTGATACTTTACATAAAAGTTCCCAGCATATATATAGATATTGTGCAAGCATGATATAAAAAAAAAATACCAGCAAAAACGGCAAAAATTAAATAAAGTGTTCCAATATCTTTGGCATTTGTAGAAAAGAGCCATCTCTTCATAAAAAAATAACTCTTTAACTTTATCTTATTGACAAAGACCTGAAATTTAATAAAGAAATAAGAATAAATTAATAAATTTCCGCCTCCCTTAAGGGTCCCGGCCTTAAAAGATTTAAGATATCTAAAAAAAAATATTCATATGGGATAATTCATAAATAAAAATAAATTAATTGATCGTAATCATAATCACTTAAAATCATAATCATGATTATGATTACTTGAAAGCTAAAACTGATAAAATTAAATACTATAACTATTTTTATTTAAATAACTTTTATTTTTATATTAAAAATTTTTATAAATCTCCGCCTTCTGGCCTTATTAAAAGTTAAAAAAGTAAAGACTAATTTTATTAAATAAATGATAAAGCTGTTATGATTAGCACCAGGATAGATATTACACAAAGAATACCTTGAATTAACTACATAAATTAATGACGTAGTTCTAAAATACTTAGAAATTAAAATTTTTAATAAACTTGATCTTAGTACTAAATCATTATAGGATAACTTATTTTAAACCTCAGTATCATATTAAATTAATATAAACATCTATATTTAAAAAATTTAATGGTCGTGATTAAAAAAAAATAACCTTGCCTCCAACTCCCCTGCCCACAGTCTTGCCCTTTAGAGGAGAATAGGAAAAATATTGATTTAAATACTTTTACCCTTATTTAACTAAAATATAATATGAGTCTCATCCTTTTTTTTTACCTAAATGAGAAGAATTATGTTTTTATTTTTATAGTTTATCTAAAGTTAATAAATTTAAAATAATTAGTAATAAAATTTATATAGGGGTTAAATCATAAATAGAATAATAGAATTAGAAAAATCAAAGTAAGAAACTACTTTCCCGCCCATAATCGAAAATGGGAAAGTAAAAGTAAAAATAAAATAAATACATAAATACCTGATTATTTTTAAGTATCATTAAGATAGATTACTCAAAATAAAGTTAAGATAAGCATATAATATAAATATTTTAATTTTATTTATTCTTATTATGAGTAAAGGATTAAGAAAGCCATCATTAGGCAAAATAATCCAGTAGCTTCTGCTAAGGCGAACCCAAGAATTGCGTAAGCGAATAATTGAGGTCTTAATGCAGGATTTCTAGCTGTAGCTGTAACTAGTCCAGAGAAAACTACTCCAATACCCGCTCCAGCACCGGCTAGACCAATAGTGGCTAAACCAGCTCCAATGTATTTTGCTGCTGCTAACATTATAAAAAATTAAACAATTATGTGATAGCGTCTAAATTTTAATAAAATTTTAAATAAATAATCTTTACATTCTATCGCTTCAATTTAGTAAAAAAGGAAAATAATTACATTTTTATACCCATCCCTGCCTCTATCTTTCAGGAAAGCCGCAAGCCCTATTCCAAGCCCCAAAGGGCAGGCCAAAAGGGTAGAGGATAAGGGCTTCTAGTATTATAAAGATTAAAATAATATATTTTAATATGAATATTTTACACTCTATCTAGCACCCTTTCCATAGCTCTCCAATCTCCCTTTAAATATAAGCGACGCTGAGGCGAGGCTAAGTATTTATAAGGAGAAAAATAGTTTTTTTTTTTAATAAAAAAGTTAAAGGATTAGACAAATTATTCATTTTATTAAGTGCTAAAAATATGTGCTTACTAAATAATTAACTTCGCAGATATAAGAAAACTTTTAACTTTTATCCTAAAAATAATTTGTAATAAAAGATCATAAAGGTGAATTATATAAATATATCACGAATATAAATTATAAAATAAAATTTTATTTAGTAAGTTAACCTTAAACAACTCTAAAATTTAAATAATAAAATTAAAAATGATAAGATAGGAGCAAATAACCTAACCTTAAAAAAAATGATTATTTATAATTTTAAAAAATATGACTAGTTGTAACTGTAAAACTAAAGGCACCTCTTTTATTCTTATGAGTAAATCTAGAGGTATCTACGTAATTAATTTTACCTCTGGCTAAACTTCCCATTTGAATTGACTGAACTGTAAATCTTGGTACAACTCTTTGTGTAATAAGACGTCCTGCTAATCTAACTTTAATACCTGATAAGTAAGAAGGTATAATAGAAAAATTTTGTTTTCTAATCATTTTTGTAGGATTTTTAATAGTTGCAGTATAAAGTAACTTTCTCATCATTTTTCTAAAGTTTTTATTTTTACTACTTAAACCTAATATTTGTGAAAGGATATTACTTTCATGATAAGGATACTTTAATCTAACTAAATCTAGTATAATTGTTTTATTAAATGCTTTTTCTAAAATAAAAACTAAATACTTTAATTTATCTTTATTTAAAGAAACCATTGTAGAAATATTCCTATTTTTTAATAATTGTAGACTTTTAAAGCCTTCATTTAAAATATTTTTATATTTCAAGTTATCGTCTCTCCCTCCCTCTTCCATTTTGTAAAATGGATAAGGACTTACAGCTTCCTCTAATTCAACTTCACTAAACTTATCACCTACTCCATTACGTACAGGCGCATTAAGGTAAGATCCTTCAGCAAATTGTGTAAGTAATGTATACGAGTTACTTGGAGAAATGAAAGTTTTTTTTTCTTGTTCAATCTTATTAAATATTTTATCTCTTTTAGACTCACTTAAATCCCCTTCTATTAATTTATTTTTAGATACAATGTTATTTAAAAGGTCTATAGATTCAAGATGTCTATCATTTAAATTAGAAATATCAGCAGTCTGAACTTTATATGTTGTATTTGATGAAATAACAGGAACCATACTGTAAACCTTAGCAATAAGAGGTCTAATCGTGGAAGTTTTTTGATTTGGTAAAATGGATATTGGAAGATCACTATACTGATTTGAAGAAGAAAGAAACTTAGAAACAGTGTCAAGTAAATTAGGAAGACGTATTAAATTATTATTTTCCTTCCACCTAGCTATAAATAGTTTCATTTTAAAATTTTTCATTATTTTTCTAAATTCTCTTCTCTTTTTTTTTTCTTCGTATAATTTACCTTTATTTCTTATAAATTTATTTATTTTTCTTTCTTTTTTCAATTTAGGAAGAGAAGGAATAATAAAATAAAAGAGTCTAATATTAATTTTATCAGAAGAAAATAGAAATACAGGTTTACTTATTAAACTTGAAAGAGATGTAAAAAAATATTTTAAAATTTTATAAATAGAATTTAAATCTGTTTTCTTAAAATTTTTATTAAAATTATAATTTATTGATTGAGAGCTAGCTAAAAAAGCATTAAATATATATTTTGATTTTATAATTTGTCTTATTTTATCTAAAAAAAAGAACCATTTTTTATCTGAGACTTGCGGTTTATAAATACCTAGATTAGAATATTGTGTTTTTTTTTTTGACCAATTTTTTTCTTGGCCCCTATTTATTAATGATATATTTTTCTTAAATAATTTTTTTTTATTAGAGTCAGAAGATAGAGATGATTTTAATTTTCCTTTATTTATATTTTTTTCTCTGGCACCATCTACCTGCCCAAAGAGTTTGGAACCGCTTTGTTTATTTTCGAGGTGGGAAAGGGAGACGAAGCCTCTCTCTCTTTTATTAACGTGCACGTGCGAAGATGTCCACTCTTTAGTAGTAGTATCTATACAAATTTCCCTATTTTCTTTTTCCGTTTCAGTACTAAAAATTTTAATAGGTTTAGGAGGAAAATAAATAGACTCTGGATATACTTTTATATTTCGATGTTCACCAAGAGGATTAGTGCCAGTAAACAAATTATAGCTACTTAAACGAAAAAAATAAGGGTGTGATTGGTCCATATCTCTTTTTAACACCGTATTAGAAAAGTCACTAAGTATTATAACACTAGATCTATTAATAGTAGTAAAATATCGAGCTGGAATTAAAACAGTTACTATCTGGCTCTCCCATTTCGGGAGGCGGAGCCCACGCCCACCCTTTAAATTAGTTGAAGTGGAAATGCTAGATAAATGTAAATTTAATGGAGATAAATTACTAGACCTACGTCGCCCAAGTTTACTTGTATTATTGCAAAATAAATCAACATCCTTAACTTTAAATAAACCAGCACTGTTTATAAATGCTAAAGTAGCTTTTGATTTAAAATTAAATGTCTTTGAACGTATAAAACTTTCTAAAAGAATCTTGGGTAGTTTTATATTTAGATGTATTGAATTATTACAAAATCCTTTTATTATAAAAAGTATATTTTTAAAAATTAACGTAAGCTTATTTTTTAAAAACTTATTTAAATTATAAGAAAAGTAGTAAAGATTTATTATTTTTGTTTTTAAAATATTATTAAAGTTTTTAGGATTTACATTAAAGTTTTTATGGAGACTTAAATATTTTTCTTTAAACTTAAGTTTATTATTAAGAAGATTTATCATTTGTTATATTATTATATGTTTAAGAATATTTACGATTAACTTTAGCTTTTACTTACCTTAAATATTATTATTATTATAAAAAAGTAAGTATCTTTAAGTAAGTTAATTTTTTAAATTTTAAAGATACCATCATCTCTTTATCTGACTCCGCCTTTGTAAAAAAGCAAACGAATTCTTATTATTAGGAACAGAAGATTAATTAGAGGATAAATAAGAATCATTATTAGAATAAGAACTTATTACTTCATTTTTAATTTCTTGATTAATTAACTCAATATTAATTATAGAGTTAATTGACTCATTCTTAATTGACTCAATCTATTTTGGGAACTTTATTACTTGATGTATATTATAGATAATATCACCTAATTTTTTAGATGTGAAATCTAAACTTGGTTTACTCTCAAAATCTATACTTAAACTAAATGATTCAAAAATATTTGCTGAAGTTAGACCCTTTGCAAAAACAAAATTTGAGATAATCTAAGTTGCACAGGAGAAAGAATATGTCTTCTAGTATTAGAACCACCGCTAACTATTATATTAAATCTTATAATTTAAATATTTTAAGCTTTATCACTAACTATCCACACTTAAATTAATAAAAAGGATATAAAAAAGATCTTTTTTTTTTTACTTATATATTAAAAATAAATCACTAGTCCTTGATGACTTCTTTTACTAAAATTTACCAGTCTAAATTTAAACTTCTTTAAAAATAAAATTAGTTTAAATCCTATTCAGGTTAGTACTAGCTGAAATATTTATTTTTTTATAGTAATAGTTACTTAAGAGATAAATAGAAAAAACAGACGTACTAAAATAATCCTTTTTTTAATTTAAACTGAATCTTTAAACCATTTAAGAAATTGATTAAACCTAATGAGAAAATAGATTAAGAAATGTGACTTGCTACTTATTTTTTTATTTTATAAACTTATAATTATAATCAAGACATTATAGATCCTCTCCCTCTACAGATTATTTTATTTAGAACCTTAATTTTAAATTCTACTTTTAAAAAGGAGTCTATTTAATATAAATATATTTATATATTGAAATTAACAAAAATTAAAAAAATAAGAGTTTACTCCTCTTCTCCCCCTTCCTACTTTATGTCCTTAGCTAAATAAAAAGAAAAAAAGGGCTAGGTTATATAAATAATTAATTTGATTTTTTACTAATTTCGTCTATTTTCTTTTTTAAATAAGTTCCAAATTTTTGTATACTATCAGATTCCAAATTTACTAAATCAGCAACACCTTTCTGAATTTCTTGAGCCTCTATTAAATTTAAACCTAAATCTTTTAAAGCGTCTACCGTTGCTTGTTCAAGTTGTTTCGCTTCTTAAAATCGTCTTTTAGCTAGATTAAATTTATTTACTTTTTCTTGTAATTCCTCATATATTGTTTGAATTTTTTACCTCCAATTAATCCTTGTATTCCTTTAGCCATTAAAGGTTGAAATATTTTTTCTTGACCACTAGCATCTAAGACTATGTCTATTAAGACAGACGTACCTAATAAAATAACTCCTCCTGACCCTACTTGGCAACCTAATTTCCAACAATAAAATAATTTAACAGTTAAACTAGCCACTCTATCCATTGTGGCCGGGTCCCTTAAGGGTCCCTTAAGGGACCCTTAAGGGACCCTTAAGGGAGGCAGATAATTCCTTACTTAAAATTAATATTTTAATTTACCAGAGTTTTCTTATTCCAAAATTTAATTTAATAAAACTAATTATAGTTATTTGGATCATTTGTATTAAAGCTAAAAATAAGATTAAACACTCTAAAATTGAAGGGAAAAGAGTATGTTTTTTAAATAAAACAATCATAATAGATAACCCACCTAAAACCCTTAAAATTCTAATTAAAGGATTATCTAAAAACTTAATTAGATTTAAAGGTAGAATAGGTATATTTCATCCTTTGATTATACCCAATTTGATACGTTTAAAGAATTCACTCGCTCCCTTAAGGGCTCCGCGCTTAATCTTAAAAAAGACCTGTTTTTTTTTTAGGTATTTGGTAAATAATAAAAATAAAATTCCTTACCTTACAATAAGTGTAAGTAATCTAAATACCAAAATCTAAGTTACCTTTTTTCTTAAAGGTTATAATTTAAAAAATTATATCTATATGTATATGTATTTCTATAAATAATTAAAAATTCAATGTTTCCTACTTAATTTAAAATTTAAATTAATTTATTAAAAGTAAAAGATTTTAAATAAATTAGTATATTCAAACTGTTACTTAATTAAAAAAATATTCTATTTTTATTTAAAATAATCTTTTTATATTTTATTACCTATAATAATTTAAGATTCTTCTTTAATACTTTTATTTTTTTCCACTTTTTAACCTGAAACATTCATAGTATTTAAAGTGATATTTTCATGTCTTTTAATTGATGGGAATATGTTGCTTATTTAACTTAAAATTATACCATGAATAAATGTTCCAGATGTCTCTATTTTTTTTAATAATATTCCAGCCTTGACTCTTTAATAAATCACTTAATAATAAACTAAATTGATTAGCACCGATACGATCTAATGCATTTTCTTTAGCTCAATTTAAATAAAATTATTTTTATATAGAGTATTAAGTCTAGATTTTATATTCATATTTTAAATTGATACTAAACTGGTAGGACTATTTATTAAAATTTATTTAAGCCCGTAGCCCGTAGCCCGTAGGGAGAGTCAATATCAGCTGTTATTTTTTCACCATCTTCTTTAAGAGTTTCAATTTATTCATCTGGACAAGTTAATATCCATTGAATGAAAACAGGAATATAATCTAATTATACTAATAATATACCTTTAGCTTGTACTAATTTATCTATAAAAAATAAACCATATATAAATTTCTGAGGCGCAAAGGGAAAATAAATAACTCTACAAGAAATACCTGTATTACTGTTTTTAACTACCAAATAGGATGACTTGTTAAAATAACAAAAGCATTAGGTTTTATTTGAAGAATATCTTTATATTTTTTTTATTTAAAAGATCACAACTAATAAGTTCTTTTAATCGACTAGGTTCTTTACTTCGATACAAAGATATATCATTAAATATTATTAATAATTTATTTAAAATATTACTTAGACCAAATCTATTATTAATAGTACTGAAATCTGTAGCAATTGAGACTTCAGGATATAATAAATAAAGTAATAAATCTGTTAAAGTACTTTACCTGTACCTTCTAGACCATAAATATATAAAGCAATTTGATATATTAAATTATTAGTAAAAATAAATTTTTTTTAATATTGCTCTTTGCTCTTTGCTCTTTACTCTTTGCTCTTTGTTATTTGTTCTTTGCTCTTTGCTCTTTGCTCTTTGCTCTTTCTTTTGATGTAATATCTAATAAAAGTTTAATTCTCATCTTTTCAATTTTTGATAAAGCTTCATTATATTCTAATCGATTTAGTAAACTAATTATTGCTTTACTATTTTATTTTGTCTGTGAAATATCCACTATTAATTTTAAATTAGGAGTTTTATATGGTATTAAATTTAAGTTTAAATAATTATAAAGTAAGGAATTAAATTTGTTTGATTTATTTTATTTTGAGCATTAGATGCCTTTAATTGTATAAGGTCTATTAATAAAATTAACAGTATCTTCTCTAATATTTTTCATAATTACTGTGGTTTGTACAGTTATATCTTATTATTTAAATAGTAAAATAAATTTATAAAAATCTAATACTCCTTTACCTATACCTTTTGATTTTATTCTAATCTCTCCTTTAGTGTTTTTAAAAGCATATAATTTCTTAGAGATAAAATTTTCTTCAGTAATAATATGTTCCAATTTAATCATACCTTATTTGTTAGAATCCACAAAAGCAGGTGAAAGTGGATTTTCTAATACTGCTGAATAAGTATCAGAATATAAACCTCTATTACCAGGAATATTTTAAATTTCATCATATTTATTTTATTATATTTATCATATCTAAATCTGATAGGCTCGGTTCGAACGAGCAAGATCTTACTCCCAAAGTAAGCAACAAGCCAATTTGTTTTCTATCAGGTATATTTAGTAAAAAACTTTAGATTTATCTTTTAGATCTATTATCTTTTAAGGCCGGGTCCCTTAAGGGAGGCGGAGAATTCTTTTTTTATTTACATATTTACTTGGCTCCGTGGCAGTACAGAGTGACTTTTTGGCTAATATAAGAATAGTTTTTTTTTAGAGCATTGATTTATTATATTTATTTTTTTTATATTTAATAGTCCAATTTTATTACTTTCCCTCCTGTCTTCATTACTTTGATTACCTTCTCTAAATTAAATATTAGATATTACTAATCAATACCAATTAATTCATTATTCATTTGAAAATAATAAAATTAATAATATGGATTAAAGATAATGTAATAAATATTTATGTTTTAACATCATATAGTTATTTTGTCGTACGTATTATTTTTTTTTCTTATTATAGGTTTCAATTATTTGTCCAAGATTTTATCAAATATTTCTCTTAATAAGATAAATGAATACTCTGCCTCCCTTAAGGGACCCGGCCACAATGTATTTATATTTTTATAATAATAAATTTTTTATATTAAGAATAAGAAGCGCAGAGTCCTAACCCTTAACTTTTTAAAAAAGATAAGCTAGAAAAATTGTGCTAGAAAGATAAAATATACGGAGCGAGAAAAAATAAAATAGTATAAAAAAGGTAACTATTTATTATATTTAAAAAATAAAAAAAGAAAAATAAATAGCTGAAATCTCATAACTACTAACAGTATTAGTGTAGTTATCTCTATAATTTAATATAAATCATTATAAATATTAATTAAATTTAAAAGGAATCCCATACCTTATTCTTAGCTTATAAATAATGAAAGGATTATAATCAGATTTTTAAATATTACGGACCCGGTGAGTTTCGAACTCACGACCTATTTTTAGTAGGTTCTCGTTTTCAAGACGAGTGCATTCAACCGCTCTGCCACGGATCCTTATAAAAAGAGATAAAATCAAAACAAAAAAGTTTTTATAAATAATTTATATCTCTCATTCTTTTCCTACAATAAAATAATTATGAAAATATAATAAAAATGGAAAAATCTTTCATAGACAAAGCAGAATCTAAGTAATAATTTGTAGCTTTTAGTTTATGTTTAAAAGAATTACATTAAAATCCTAATACCATTGTTAAATTACCCGTATTTTTAGATGCTACATGTAGTGGAATCTAACATCTAGCAGCCTTATTACAAGATTTTGAACTAGCTTCTAGAGTAAATTTTACATCACCTTTATTATCAGAAAATAAAGTACAAGATATCTATAAAGATATGATTGAACCTATTAATAATGCTGTAAATAAATTTGGTGAAGAAAATTTAGATCATAGTCAACTTTCAGATTTTAAATTTAGTCGTTCTATACTTAAAAGATCTATAATGACTCAAGTTTATAATGTATCTCCAGTGGGTATAAAAGGACAATTAAAATCTCATTTCAAAAAAATAAAAATTAATGATATAGATGTTTATATTGCACCAGGTCATTCAGGAGTTGTGCAAATTGAATGAGGGAAATCTTTTTAAAGTAGCTTTATTCATGAACAAATATTTGTTGTATTTCCTGCTTTAAGAATGATTTATGATTATTTTATAGAAATGACTAAACTTATGGTTAAATTAAATTTATCTATATCATGGATTACACCTGCCGGTTTAAAAATTACGCAAAATTATTCTTTATCTAAAAAATATCCAATTTCTATAGGATTCGGACATAAATCAAAAACTATGACATATCAAGAATTGCTTAATAAAACTGATACTAGAAAACAAACCACAAGCTATTATTCCTAATATTATTCATTCACTCGATGCTAGTCATCTTATAAATTTAATTAATTCAGCTGAATCTAATAAATTTTAACCCATTATTTCGGTTCATGATTGTTTGGGTACACACAAAAATAAATAAATAAAATACTCTATCCTATAACGTTAAAAAAGAGTTTATTTTAATTTATTCTACAGAATCATTTAAAGAATATTTTTATTACAAATTATTTCTGCTTTAACTGAAGAAATTAGATCTATTATTAGAGATAGTAGAATAATTGATTTAAAATTTACTTTTTACTCTAACAAAACTAAGTACTTATTATATTTTAGAGATTCATACTTAATTATTCCTAGTTATTTAGCCCAGTTAGCTACTAATTTTAATGTAGAAAATAAAGGAATATTTCCTTATATGTTTGTTAATAATAAAAATATTAGATTAAAATTATGAAGGTTTAGTACCACTCTTTGATAATTTTACCAATATAAGTATAGAACAGTATAATTTATATTGTGATTCATTTAAAGATAAAGATTGGAATCTTAAAGAAGAGTTAATTAAATACTGTGAACAAGATGTTAAAACTTTATACCAAGTAATTAATGCATTTAGTAAAGATATATTTAAATTATTTAGAATAGATGTAATAAAATATCCTACTTTATCTTCTTTAGCTTTTGCTATTTACAGATCTAAGTTTTTAACAAATCTTAATATTCCTTTAATTAATGGTGAGATTTATAAAGACATTAAACAAGGTTATACAGGTGGAGCCGTAGATGTTTATAAACCAAATGGTGAAAACATATTTAGATACGACGTTAATTCACTTTATCCATATGTAATGAAAGAATGTTCAATGCCGGTAGGTAATCCTATTTTATTTGAAGGGAATATCTGGAAGATAGATCCTAAGGCATTTGGTTTATTTGAAGTGGAAGTGCAAGCTCCAGAAAATATTCAATTTCCTTTATTACAAACAAGAATTAAAACTAGAAATGGTAATAAGACAATCACACCTAAAGGAAAATGGATAGGTATTTTCTTCTCTGAGGAAATTTATAATGCTTTAAAATATGATTATTCATTTAAAATTATAAGAGGTTATCTATTTGAAAAGGCTTTTATCTTTTCAGAGTATGTTGACTTCTTATATGATCTGAAGTTAAATAGTAAAAAAGGGTCACCTGATTATATAATCTCTAAATTACTATTAAATAGTCTATATGGAAGATTAGGTATGAATCCTGATATGGAGAATCATATAATAATTAATAGTGACAAAGATTTAAAAATTTTTAGCAAATACATGGTAAGTAATGTTCTAGATTTTAAAAATGGTAAAGAATTAATTTATTTTTTTGATGATTCTTCTATCCTTTCAGGAGATAAAGAGAATTTTAAAATATTAAATATTTCTATACCGATCTCAGCTGCTGTTACAGCTTCTGCTAGAATCTATATGTCTCAATTTAAGACTATGGAAGATGTGGTATTATTCTATTCAGATACGGATAGTATTGACATAGATAGTAAATTAGATCCTAAATATGTTGGTCCAGAATTAGGAAAAATGAAACTCGAACATGTTTTTGATAAAGCCGTATTTCTAGCTCCAAAATAAAATTAAATTTTATGGTGGTATAACCTCTGAGTATGAATATGTAAAAGTGAAGGGACTTAAAAATCCCATTAGCTATGAAAAATTATTACCATTATTATCAAAGGATAAGAAATTAGTAAGCCGGAGGCAGAATCAAGAAAAATGGCATAGAAATATTTCCGATGGTAATATAACAATTAAAAACGAAATCTACACACTTATGATTACAGACAACAAAAGAAAATTAGTTTATGATTAACAAATTTATTGATACTATTCCTTTAACCATGGAAAATGGAGAAATTACAAAGTAAATCTGGTGGCCTTCCTTCACAAACAGCCCCTAGTTAAAACAGTGGAGATAGAAGAGGCAGGTATAAAATAAAAAAAAAATATCAAAAATATACTTAAAACTTGGTTATACATAACATATTATAAAAATATAATTTTTTTAAGATTAGTAGAAAGTAGATTTTATCTTTAAATTTATGGTTTTCAGGGTTAAAAAAAGTGATTTATCAATACTCAATCTTCTTTTAATTTATTTTATCTAAGATATCCTTGATTTTAGCAGTTTCTGTTTAAAGGGGTTTAAAAGTAAATATTTTATTTGTATTATTAATTTAATTTAATGTAATTCTACTGCATCTTTTATATACGAACTAGTAAGCAATACAAAAACATAGGCTTGGATAACACTAACTGCCAATTCTAATCCAATTAAGGCTATAAAAATAGAGAATGGAATTAAAGTAAGAACTGCTACAATTAAGCTACTGCTAAATAATTGATATAAGAAAGTGGATAAAATTTTTAGAAGAGTATGCCCAGCAAACATATTTGCGAAAAGTCGTACTCCTAAAGATAAAGCTCTAGCTAAATAAGAAGTCAATTCAATTAAAACAAGTAAAGGAACTAAAGCTAAAGGTGTACCAGAAGGTATAAAAAACGAAAAGAAATGTAAACCATGTTTTGTCAGTCCTAGAATAGTCACTCCTATAAAAATAGTAAAACTAAGACCTACAGACAAAATTATAGAAGTAGTAATAGTAAAAGAATACGGAACATTTCCAATTAAATTTGCAATAATTATAAAGAAAAATAATGAATAAATAAAAGGTAGATATATTTCATTTCGCAGTCCTATTTGTTCTCGCACGATAGCATTAATGCTTGCAAATGAACTTTCTAAAGCGATGGACCATTGTGAAGGTATTAATTTTGTATTATTTGAACCAGTCCCTTTAAAGGCTAAATGTAAACTAGTTATTAATGTAAAACCAATTAAAGAGTAAAGTGCAAAGTTAGTTAAAGTAAAGTTTAAATAACCAAAAATTGGAGCATTTAAAGATATTAAATTTGTTACTTCAAATTGTTCTAATGGAGAATAAATTAATTTCATTTTAAAAATAGAAAGATAAGCTCCTTACATTTTAAAGAGATAAGCTTCTATTAAAAATTAATTTACTTTAAGAGTCTTATCTTACTTTTGTATAATCAAATACTAAATATTTATTAATATAATATAAACTTAAAACTATAAAGATCTCACTTTTTTAAGTAAGAAAAACCTTAAACCTTAAAAATAATTATTATTAAAATTTTAATAATAAATTCTTCAGAATTTAATTAGACTAGACTTTTGTTTTTAAGAGGAATTAAAGAATTATATGATATAATTTATTTTTTTTTTATTAAAACGGATAAGATATAACAATTAAATTTAATTAAGGAATAATAAAAAGAATATTCTTTTTTTCTGATTTATCTTTTTTTTTTAATAAGTAAAGGTAAATCATCTTTATAGTTAATGAAGTATTACTTTATATGTTTAGGTCCTATAAAAATTTATTTTTATGTCTTTCTCTCTTCTTTTTTTTTTAGATTTATCACAAAAAAGCATTTTTTAACTAGTAAGAAAGAGCCAAAAATAAAAATTATAAAATAAAGTGATTATTATATTAAACATCCTATTGGACTCGAACCAATAAAATTTTGCTTCGAAGGCAAATGCTGTACCAATTCAGCTAAAGATGTTTTTTATAATTTTTTTTCTATATCCTTTATCTATATTTTTAAGGTTTAACATAGAAAGTAATATAAAAGAATTATCCGCCTCCCTTAAGGGTCCCTTAAGGGTCCCTTAAGGGTCCCTTAAGGGACCCTTAAGGGACCCGGCCTTAAATTATCCTAGCTCTAAAATAATAATAATTAATCACTTTACCTTTTTTATATCAAGTGCTCCCACTCTCAATATAATTAAAAGATTTTATCGCTTCCTGTAAAAAGTCTGCCCAAAGGGAGGAAGCACTTCCATTTTTTTAAATAAATAAAGTTAATATTAGCCATACAATTTATATAATTTACGAATATGCTATATTTTATACTTAAATTTTTAATCTAACACTCTTTATCACTAAAGTAAAAAACAAAATTAAAAACAAGCGCGCGACAAAACCAAAAATTAAAATTAAAAAAAATGGACAGATCTTTAAAGTACCAACTTTCAATTAATTTCAAATATTTTATTTTTTTTTTATACTATTTCTAAGTTTAAAGAAAGGACTCTACCTATTTAAATTATTTTATCAGAGTTAATATAAAAATGAAAAGATTGTCAGTCTTTAAGGTAATACTATTTAGTCTTAACTTTTTCTAATACTTTTTTACATATCCCCCTAATTTACATATTTGATTTATTCGTCTTTTTTTTTTAGTTTTCTAAATTATAAATTAAAAGCGAGAGATAAATTTATATCTTTATTCAAGTCTAATCTTAAAAGTAAAAACATTAGCTTTCATTTTTCTATTATAAGTATTATTTATTAATTTGATCTTTTTCAACGATATAAAACTCACTTACATAAAGTGATTTAAAAAACTAATAAGTAAATTTTTATTACGATTAAAGAGACTTGAACTCTTACAATCAAAAGATCATGAATTCCTAAGATTCACACGGCTACCAAATTTCGTCATAATCGCTTTATTTAAAAAAAATTAGAAATTTCGTCATAATCGCTTTATTTAAAAAAAATTAGAATTTTTAATTAATCCCCTTTTTTTTATTTAAATTTATATGCCTACATTTGTAAGTTAGATTATTATTAATGAAGCGAAAGATATAATTGTAAAACCTCCTACATTTTTAAGTTAAAACAAGAGGAGAAAAAAAAAGGAATAAAAAAAAATACAAAGATAAAATTAAAAAAAAAATTACAAAAACAAAAACAGCACCAATTTATTTAGATAATTTAAATAAATATTTTTAAATTTTAAGGAGTAGAGTAATCGAAACCCTGTCTGTAAAGTGTAAATTTACTGCTAAACCACTCAGCTAACCCCTTTATTTTTACTTATCCTTTATCTTTTATTTAAAGTTTTTTATTTTATTTAAATCTATTAAATTTAAATCTGTTTTATTATAAAGTAAGCCTAAATTCTAAAAATTAAATAATAGTAATATTGTATATTAGAAAATCAAGTACATTTTTATTCTAGAAAAATTAGAGAATGATTATTTAACAGTTTTTTTTTATTCTACCTCCGTCATACTCAATAAAAAAGTTAAATTGGAAGTAGAGAGCCAATACCATTAGTGTGTGTGGCTTTGTTACTTTGATAGCATAATTAAATATTAAATATTATATAAAATAAAATTTAAAAACAAATATAATTTTATTAAAGGTTTAAGCTGAATAAATAAAACCTAGAAATTAATGATAATAAGTGTAAATATAAAAATAAGTCTAAGAACTTTTAATTTATTTCCTAATAATATTAAATTTATACACATTATTTAACCTTCGCTTACATATTAATATTTACATATTAAAATTTATAAAATTTAAGGCTATTAAGTTTTAAATAGCTAGCACCAACTTAAAACCTATTATTTTTTATACTTAGATCTTTTTTTTTATACTTAGAATCTCAAAATTATATTTGTTTTTAAGTAAAATAAAATTTATATTACTTTTTTTAATTAAAGAATCAATTAATTATATTAAATTAAATTACTTAATAGTTTCACATTATAGCGAAGCTCTAAACCTTAAAGGAATCTACTTTATTAAATTAATTATTATTAAGAAACATTGGGAACTATCACTTCACTTATTTTTTTGGTTTTTTTTTAATCAGATCTCAGTCTTTATCCATCTTGGGCTAAATGAAAAGTATTCTTATTTTTTATTTTTAGTTATAATTATCACTTATGATTAAATAGCTTATTCTAAAATAGAAAGCATTACTGACGGGGGTTAAAAGATATGTTTAATTTCCAGCAGCACTTTCCAGTACGGCTACCTTGCTATGACTTTTGAGATGTTATCCAAGTGAATTAAAAAAAGCTCATTAGTTTAACAAAAGATGTCTAATTATTTGTATAACTTATCTTTACATGATTTTTATCTTCTTAAAAAAGTAATTTCATAGTACAGGTAAATTGAATAACTAAATATTTTTACTGTCTATTGTAAAAAGTATAACTTCGCTCCATTTTCCTCCTACCTAAATTTCTTCCCAGCGACAGACAGTTAGTTCATCACGGATTCAATATTCACCGTTGCGCCTAGTGATCAACGATTACTCGAAATTCCTTCTTCATGTCGCCGAATTGCAGACGACAATCCGACTTATAAGGTTATAGTTTAACTTTATTTAATGATTAGCTCTTCCTTATTCCATTAGCCAATCTCCCCTTATTAATTTATAAATTTTACTTATATAATTAACTTAAAGAGACTGTAGGACGGTTTTGCGTCACTTTGTAAAAGTTTTTGTGGCACGTCTATCATGGTAAATCAAATTTAACATACAATTAAATGAAGAAACGTTTAAGTTATTATCTTCAAGCCTAGCTACACATTCGCATTTGCTAAGCGAAGGCTAGAAATTATTTCTATCTAAGTTCATTTTTTCTACTATTTTGGTGATTTTTCTAAAACCTGATTTGGTTAAATGTTCTTTATTTTTCATTAATTCTGCTACCTTTTTAAAATCAAAAAAATCTAAGCTTTTTACCCCTAGTATTGGATACTGATTAAAAAATGGTATAATTTTATTTACAATATCAGAATAGTTTTTAATTTGAAGTAAAGTATTTTCTCTTTTTTTAGAATCATAAATATATTTACCGAGTAAAATATTATTATTAAAATCTACATCAGATTGTTTAGACACTTCTAAAATATTAAAATAATTTGCTATACCAATTAATAATGCTTTATCTCTAATATGTAGACAAGTACCAAATATTAATCGTACTCTATGACCTATTTTATTATTACTTTTTTCTATAGAAACACAAAAGGTTGAGTCCCCAGAAACGAAACCAGAGATCCATAAAGGATCTGGTATACCATTAAAATTATAAGGAGGTCTAGCTACAGGTACTATATTTGGGAAAGCTTCCATTAAACCATCAGTAAGACCTTTATTAAGATTGCATTTCAATGCTACTATTTTTTCAAGTCCCTCTTGAGTTAAATGTTGTTTTTGCTTAATTAAATCATAACATTGTTTAAATAATAAAAAATCAGAAACTTTAACACCCATAAGTGGGTATTTGTAAAAATGGTCAACGATAACTTGTAATTCTTGTATATTGTCGACTCTAAATACAGCAGTGCTGCTACTATTTTTTCTAACTTTACCAACACCAAAAGTATCTTTAATATTTTCTAGTATTGCAATATCTTTAATATCTATATGTATAGAAAAATTAGGAGTTACTCTTCACTTCATTTTAGAACTCTCATCTTTATACATAGAAATAATGAACGAAGCTTCAGCATCTGAAAATCCTGTTAAAAACCATGGATTCATCTTACACTGAATTGAAAAGGTAGAAAAATTTCTGTTATTTTATTGTTTAGTAAGGATTTTGACGGGATAGCTTCTTTCGAAACCCATTAGAGTACACCTTAAGAGCATTTTATTGAATTTAGCTATGCTCCAACTACCGTCTACTCGTTGCTCTTTTACAAAATCTGTTTGCGAAACAAATTCTGACTTAGATCCGCGATAACCCATTTCAGTTTCCATCATCTTATGACTTATTACCATACCCAGGTAATTATTCTGGCCACTTATAGCCTTTCGACTATAGCTTGGTACCATAAGCTTTAGGGTGTCCCCGGAGTTTGATAGTTTTAGCCAATTCAGTGTTTTCCCAAAACACATATCAGCCCAGTTCATAAGAGCCATAACGGCTTGTCTTAGCCCCAAATGATCCTCTATCAGAACCATAAATTATTAAGTATAAATTAAAAACAGGGATTTCGTCCGTTAGCGGAATTAACCTCACTTCTCACAATACGGACTGACGACAGCCATGCAACACCTGTAACTGGATAAGCTTATTATTATATACTATATTTAAAATAAACTATCCCTCTCGTTATCAATATTAAAAATATTTATTTTTATTTCTTTTTAAAAAGTTAATAGATAAAGAAAAATTAAAAAAAAAAAAGATAATTTAAATTTAAATAAAGTAAGAAAGTTGTTATGCAAGAACTGGTAAGGTTTTACGCGGAATATCGTATTAAATAACATGCTTCACTTCGTTTGCTCCGAAACCGACTAATTTTTTTGTTTTCAACTTTGCAATTGTACTCACAAGGCGGAATGGTTAACGTGTTAACATCGCCACTAGCTTCTTGAACTAGCAACTACCATTCATCGTTGACAGAGAGGGATGCCAGGGTATCAAATCCTATTGTCTATCCTCCCCTTCGTTTCTCAGCGTCAATCATTAATTGGAAAAGAGCTTTCGCTAGTTAGAATTCCACTTAGTATCTAAAGATATCAACCCTACTCTAAGTATTCTCTGACAGTGACCTCTATATGATTCTAGCTTTAATTATTTTTTTTAAGCAGCCTACAAACCCTTTACGCCTGATCAAGATGACTAACGCTTGCGTCTCTGGCATTACCGAGTCTTCTGGCACCAGGTTTGGACAACACTAATAGTAAAGTAATATCATTATTCAACAAATTAACTTTTTTTTGCCTTATAACTTAAACCCCAAAAATTCTTTGACAAATTAGTTAATTGTCGGACTATATCATTTTCTAAAAATATTTAGAAATGATCCGTGTAGTCTCTGAAGGATGTAATATCCCTTCTGATTATTCCATCAACTAGATTATCACTAAAAAACATATTTAAAATATTAAGTACTAATTAATTTGGAAACTTCCAGAAAAAAGGATCATGTTTACCTTTCTATTTCTAGAAAGGGGGAGAGTGGTATATTATTTTTTAACACTATTTTTTTTAACATTTTTTATTATTTAGATTCCTCATAAGTAACTTTATATCCTTTAAATAAAATTCCTTCTTTAATACAAGATAACAAATTATTTGCTCTACATTTTTCTTGTCTACGAGCATCATTAAAACTTTCATATACTGTAACAAGATTATTCATTTCATCATAAAAATAAACAGGTTTGAATCTATGTAATGTATTTGTTTTTATATTTAATTTAGCTAAATCAGATAATTTTTTTCCTTTATTAATAGGAACATTACCTATATTTTTACCCTTTGAATTTATACTCATTAATAACTTAGTTTTATCCGAATGTTTAAATCCTAACGGAGAGTTAGATAAATATAAAAAATTATATAACTGAGATTTAGGAAACATATCTATATATGTTTGTTCTAAAGGTAAAATTATATTTTTCTTTTCTTTTTGAGACAAAGAGTCTGGTAATTCTATTACTGTAAATATATGTAATGAAAAATTAGATAGACCTATTAAATTAATAGCACCTTGCAGATGTTTATTAGAGCGTTTAGGTATTACTAAGTGATTATAAAATCGACTCTTAGAGTTAGCCGTACTACCAATATAAATTTTATTATTTATATTATTTACAATTCCATATACAATACCTTTTTTATTGTAAAAATCTCTAATAAAATTAATTATTTCTAATTTATCTAAATGATTGTAAATCTTAACAGAGTTAGGGATTTCTATAAACTTTTCTAATTTAATTGAGCTATGTAACATTCTGTTATTAAAAAAATAAGAATTACAAAAAGAATTTTTATTAATGTTTATAAGTCCTACCATTACAAAAATTAAGGAATGCGAAAATGTTTCTAATGTACTAAGGTTAATAAAATTTAATATTATGGATTCTAAAATAGGGTTTAATGTAAAATAATGTATTAAAAATAAAATTGACTTTCCTTTACGTTATCACAAGTGACACACTCGTGATTCCAGTTAGCTAGTTCACTCTTGCGAGCATTGACTAATATTCTCGACTGCTGGTAGAGTACTCTACTTGGGATATCTCATTCCCAATGTGGCCATTTGATCTATCAAACATGGCTATTGATCATTGGCTTGGTAGGCTATTACCCTATCAACTACCTAATCAAATTAAATAGAATTCTATAACAGAAAATTTCCTTTTTTTAGTATCTTCTATTTCTGAAGGCTATAGTGTATCTTATTTAAAATTCTCACCCCTACACTTTTTTAACATATGTTAAAAAGAATTTGCATGCCTTAAACTACTGGAAAGCGTTCAATCGGAACCAAAATTAAATTCTTTCAATATTTAGACAAAATAATAATACTATTTAATTTTTTTTTTATATATAAATTAAATTTTATTTTATATTATAAAGATTTGTCGTATTTTATTTGCTTTTGCAATGTTTTTAATCTCTTTTATATTTATTAATTATAAATTATAAAAAATAGAATAACCATTTATTTAAATATTAAGATAAGAAAGACAAATAAAAAAAAGAATATACTTTTATTCCATTTATATATTTATTTTAAAAAAGATATTGTTTGATAAATAGAATAAATAGATCCAAAAGTGAAAATTATAACACAGAATACTATTAGATAAATCCATATATTAGCACTAGTACGCCATATAGAAATATATTTATTTAATATATTATAGATATTATTACCTAATGGAAATTTTTTTATTATATTAAATTGAATCTCTTTTTCTATTATTAATTTACAAGTAAAAATAATTATGAGCATAACCATCAAATATAGTATAATAAACTGAAGTATTAAATTATTAGTTAAAGTTTCTATTAAAAAAGGTTTGATTGAATTATCTAAATCACCACTTTCTATTGGTGAATTTATAAATCCATCTTTCCAATTAGGAATAGATTTATTTAATTCTTCTATTACATTTGTTGTTTGTTCTTGGTTGGCATTTTTTTCTAATTTATTGTTAATTTCTTTAATATTTAAATTAGAATTATTAATTTTATTAGTCCCAAAGTATTTATCTAATATACTGAGATGTTCAGCAATATTACTATTCGGTTTATCTATAGTTAGTCCTTCTAATTTGACAGTTATTTGTCCTGTCTCGATCTTTGAATTACCAAGACTAGGACTCGGAAAAGTATTACTTATAATTTTAAAAGTTAATGTAAAACCAGCAGCAACACCACCAATAATACCAGTTTTAGGTAATAAATGTATTGGATGCTTTGCAACTAGACCTGCAGCAATTCTAGCGCCAGCACTAAAAACTGCCGCACTACCTAAGTTATTAAAAATTAAATTAAATGTATCACCTGAAAAAATAAATTGACTGTTATCAACAACTGCTGTAACAACTACATCTTTGTTATCTAAGCATATAATAGAATTATTCAAATATATTAATATTAATAAACTAATAAAAAAGGGTACAATATAAAATAAATAAATTTTTGTTTCTAATAAATTAGATAATCTATTTTTTAACAATTGCCCCATTAAGCCTAATTTTATAATTATCAAGGCTGAAATATTTAATATTATTGAAAATATTAAAATAAATAAAAAATTAAGTATAAACATCATATTTTATATATTTTGTTTTAATAAAGAAGAGTTATATTTTTATACTGTTAAAATCTTATCACAGTTTTATTTATAAATTACCTTTTTTATAGAAAAATATTTATAAATTTTATTTAAAGAAAAATATTTAACTATAATTAATATTACAATAATTTTTCTTTTATTCTCAATCAAATAAATAATTAATAATACAATAAATTTTATAGTAATTACCTAAAATTAAAAAAAAATAAATTTCTTCTCTGCCTTATAAAAACATCTTACAAGCACTCCATTTTAGCCCTAATTAGATTATTTAGAGGGGAAGGAGAGCGAAAAATAAAAAAAGATAAATTTTACACAAGACACAAGCAGATTTTTAGTAATAAAAAGAGTTATTTATAATAGAAGCAAAAGCCCAAATAATGAAAACATATTTATTTAATAAATAAATATATTAGGTAAGACAATAAGATAACACTTAGTCCTATGATAAATTAGTTTATACTAAGCTCAATGCCTCAAGGCAAGTACACTTGCATCCTATTTAGAAATGTTCTATTTCTTATCTTATCAAAATTTAATTAAAAATTAAATAATGATTGATAGTAGCTAGAGGGTGGTTTCCTGCTTTATATACGTTCAGCGCTTAACCATCATGTTTGTGGCTACCCAACTATGCCAGTATTCTTTGAATATCCAACAATTGGTACACGATTGAAACACAGCCTATTGATCCTTTCGTACTAGAAGGTCTTCCTCTTTTTACTATTTATCCCTCCGGAAGATAGGGACCATACTGACTCCATACTATTTCTGCTATCTAGAATATTAGACTTATTAATTAAAAATAAATACAACTGCTAAATTATTCTAATAATAATAGAAAGAGTCGGATTATATCACCCTTACATATATTTATTCACTAAGGTTCCACGTATAATCTCTGAGGTAAATTCCTTATAAATATACCAGCTGGTTATTTAATAAAACAGAATATCACTTTTTTAAAGTACTGTTTATCTAATTATAAAACTTCCAGCTTATAGTAGAATTTAACGACGCGAGTCTTTTAAAATATATGTTCCTACAAATATAAAAAATAAAAAGAAATTGTGTTAAGATAAAATAGAAAGAATGAGGTTTTGATTTTTAAAAAGATATTAGCTAATAAAAATATAAATAGTTATAATTTATTATAACTAAATTAAAATCCTTTATAATTTAATCGATGTTTTCTTATTCTCTTAAACGTAGTGGAAGATATTTGATATTTATCTCGACAAGCTTTTACATTGTTAAAATATTCTATAAAATTTAAACTATTAAAATCGTAAACCCAAACTCCTATCCCTTTTATTTAAATAAGATATTTCCAATTTTATTGTTCCTCAAGAGTTAATGGTATTGAAGTTAAAAAAAATGTATTTTTTTAAAGGTAAACAAGATTTAAGATGAGTTTGTATGTCCCAAGTAATTACAATAATTGTGAAATTAGACAATTCGCTTTTTATACCTATTCTGCTTAATTCTTTAATTCCATATATTTTTTGTTCACAGTTTGGTATTAATTTTCCTTCATTTTAAACTTCATAAATATATATTAATGTAAAAATAGTTTCTCGTTTTTCTTCAGATAAAGGTAAACCTTCATTTGATCCTACTATTAAGCTACGATAATATGTAGGTATTAAAAGTATCCAGAATTGTTCTTTATATTTTAAATTTTCTAAAATTATACCTGTACTTAAACCTAAATTTTCCAGAACAGAATCATAAGACTCCAATTAGATTTAGGATAGGATATTTTAACATATCTTTAGCAATATTCGAGTTTATCTTAGAATTAATAGTGTTTAATAATCTATTTTTTTGGAAATATTCATTTAATCTTCCATTTTTACCTACAAAAGATTTAGCAGAACCAATATAAAATAGCCCTGTTTTTTACAAAGAGAAATACCTCCTTTATTCTTAAGATCTCTATTTATAACTTGTCTATTTTATTCAGCATTTTTATACACTTTTATTTGAGAGAATTTATTATATCTAAACTTAAGACTATTAATTATTTCGAGTAACTTATCGAAAAAAATAGGATATTTAGTTCTATAACTAATAGGTAATAATTGATACAGATAAGCGCCTCCTCGTTTAATTATTTCTACCAAAGCAAAGAATTATTTGTTGTATTTTTATTTTTCATCGTTTTTTATATTAAAATTAATATTTGATAACTCACATAATTTCTTAATTTTTTAATTTTATGTTATAGCAGCAACATAAGGAAAAGATTTTACCACGTCGTATTAAACCCAACTCACGTAACCTTTTAATGGGCGAACAGCCCAACCCTTCCGAGCTCCTACTCCCGGAGGATAGGTTGAGTCGACATCGCAATATTAGTTTATAAATTTTAAATAAACTAATTTAGATCATATTTTAAACCAAGGCCTAGAGTACTTAGGTTTACTTGGAATTTAGCGTGTGATCGTTGAAGACATGTAATAATTCTTGCTGATTACTCAATATCACCAGATTTTTACAAGTTATTTATCATACTATATTTTTAAAAATATTAATAAAATAAATAAATTTTGTACCGTGATTTGTAGTGTCCCAGACATTTAGCTAACTTCTATTTAAATATCTCTATTTGAATTCCCCGATATCAATCTACATTTATTACTCTATTTTAAATTAAAACTTACTTTTACTTACTTAAAACAAAAAATAACAGGGGTAAAATATAAATAAAAAAAAGATATTTATTATTTATTTCTCAAGCTTATATTACATAGAAGGGTACATATATTTAGATACTTTTTTAGTAATAAAGATAAAGAATAACCTGAAATATAAATTCGAAAATAAAGATTATTTTTATTATGAATACTACAATTTAAATCATATTTATTTTCTAAAATTGATTTTAATAATAATACTTCATCATAAGAATAACTATCAGTACACAAGGTTAGACCACCTCTTTGAACATATTGACCGTCATCCATAATTCAAAAAGCTAAAGCAGCTGGAGTTAAAAAATCAGCTAGGCTGCCTAAAGAAGGAACTATTTTCTTAAATTTACCATTTTTTTCTACTAGAAATCACTTAGAATAAGGATAAAAAAATAAAGAAATCCTTTATAATTTAATAATATAAATTATTCTTCTTATTATATCGAGAGTCATTTATTACAATTTATTTAGGTTTAAAATAATTAATATAATCATTTATTATTCCAAATAAGTAATATAAATATTCTTTATTTCTTAAACCTTGTTCAAAAAATAGTGTAGCAGTATTACCTTTATTACTAGGTATTATATGTGCATCTCCTAAAATTGTACCTAGTACCTACTATAAAGTCCTTATGCAATTGAGGAATATTTGTATTTTTAATAAGTTCTATAAATTGATTCATTTTTAATTTAAAAAATATTCGATAAATCACATAATTAATTAAAAAAAATTTTTTTTTAGTTAGCAGCAGTAAAATATCTTTTTTTTATAGTAAATTATTAATTTTTTTTTGTTTCCAAGGTGCCAAACAGTCCGGACAATGTGTACTCTCGCGGACTATCAGCCTGTTCAAATTTGTTAATATAAAGGCAGTTTATCCTTTATTTCCACTTTTCACAAAGCGGTTCAGACTATGTCTTCATCTTTTTATTTATATACCTCCCTCGCTGTAGCGAAAAAGGCCTCCTTTTTCTCTTTTGAATTAACGGGACTAAATACAGGGGTTAACATAAATAATAATAAAAAGCAAAGATTGTTTTATGATTAGCAGAGACACTATTTCAGTAAAAGAATTAAGAATTTTTAGGTAAATTTATTTTAGTATTCTGATATACTTCTGAAATAGAATCAAAATTAGTGATAAGAACATATAAAAAATAAGTTGAAAATACACTAGCTATAATTAACATTAACCATATAAAAAATATAAAAAAAAAACTAGATTTTCCCCACATCTTTAATAACTTCATTAAAATATAATAAATTTTTTCACCAAAAGGTAAAATTTTAATCCAGTTTAATTCTAATTGATTATTTACCGCTAATTTTCCTATAAGAAACGTTAAAAGTAAAATTAATAAATAAATTATTACAATATTTAAGATCAATGTAGCATTCATTAAATCCATAACAGTTTGAGCTGTAAAGGGATCAGGTATTTCATTTGGTTCTAAAGAGGAATGGATTTTAAAGTGAGAAGAGACCGAAGAGGTGGAAGTTTTTACATCAGGATCTACTACTAAAAATGAAACTTTTGAACTAGGTTCAACCTCTACTTTTAAAGATGAAACTGACTCAGAAGTTCTATTTATTTTATTTTGAACCACTGAATTAGCAGCAGACATTCCTACAAAAGAAGCTCCACTTAAGATACCACCAGCAACTCCCGCCCCAGCTTTAGCCCCCAAAGGTAAGCTAGATTTCTTGACAATAGCAGTAGCTGCACTGGCTCCACTAGCCATAGAGGCTCCCAAACCCATATTAGTTAAACCTTGAACGACAGTATTAGGTATAGGCAGGTTCTTTATATTTATATTTGGATTATTTACATTGATATTACTTGACAATGTATTTTCACTAAGATTAAGTGTTTCCTTATCAGAGCAAAATATAATATTTGTATCAAGATAAGAAATCATAAAAAAAAAAAAGATAAATGTTATTATAAAAATTTTGATTTCTAAAAACGGGATAAATTCAAACCCACTCCCCTTTGTGAGAGTGGAGGTATTTAACTTTTCCTTTAAAAAAAATTTTTTAATGAAAGCGGATCTAATAATCATAAAAAATAAGGAACTAATTAAAAAGCTTATTAAAAATAATTGAATGTATAAAATCATAATATATTTATTGATAATTGTCCTTAGGGTACCGTTAATAAAAGAATTTATAGATATCATTAATAAAGTATAAAGTGATAATTACTAAAACTATAGCCATTAATTCATCCTTCTTATTAATTAGATCAGTCATATTCTTTAGGATTTCGATCTTTTAAAATATACTAGCTCTCTAATTAACTAAATATTATTTGGAAAAGAAAATTACAACCACTAAAATTAATAGAAGTAGCGAAAAAGGGAAGGTAGTAAATTTAAACAAAACAAAAAT